>ERZ1027239.161-NODE-161-length-27430-cov-6.207598_pt1 | contig 27430 bp, 26 predicted proteins | sample MGYA00519476_ERZ1027239 | MGnify/ENA primary metagenome ERZ1027239 (study PRJEB26926, sample SAMN06164636) | human gut metagenome | biome: ENVO:00009003; feature: ENVO:2100002; material: ENVO:00002003 | host: Homo sapiens | place: USA | collected 2012 ... | reverse complement strand
TTTCCTCCACGGATAAGTACGAGAGCGGCTGCGGCTGGCCCGCCTTTACAAAGCCCATCGAGAGTCCTGCTGTGGTGGAGAAAGAGGATTTGAGCCACGGCATGCGCCGCACAGAGGTGCGCAGCCGCGCCGGAGACTCCCATCTCGGTCATGTGTTCACCGGCGATCCGGAGTCGCCCAACGGCGTGCGCTACTGCATCAACAGCGCGGCCCTGCGCTTCGTCCCCTATGAAAAAATGGAGGCCGAGGGCTACGGATACCTGCAGTATCTGTTTGAAAAATAGGACGCAAGCGGTCGGCAGTCCTCATGCAAGGAACTATCAGCACATCACAGCATATCGGACTGCCCGGTGGCAGTCCGATATGCTGTGAATGGAATTTTCCGGCACTCTCAATGAGACGATTTCGAAATGGAGAAGCGCATGTATCTTTTTCAAATAAGCAACTACGATGATCCTGCTGTGGACAGAGAAACCGCAGAGCTGCTGCACCAGCGTTTGGAAGCTGAGAGCCGACGGCGCTGCCCCGCTATGTGGAATGCGATAGACCGCATCAGAACTCACGCCGCGAAAGGCCCGGGGCGCGAAAAGCGGACGGTACGCTGCCGTATTTATGGCGTGTTCCTGCTGGCTTTGGGCCTTTTGACGCTGATCCTTGGCATGATGCCGCCAAGAACCACCGATGTGATCATTGTGGGCGGAGCCGTGATCATTGCAGGCCTGCTGGAGTTTGCCCTTGCTCGCGGAAGAACACCGCCGCGCATACCGGCGTCCTGCAAAAAGGAGGCGCGGAAAGCGCTGGAGCTGCGGCGCACCGTTGATTGGGAAAAGCTCAAAACCACCATCCGCTTCGAGGATGCTGGCATAACGATCTGCGTGGAGGAGAACGAAGAACATCTCCCGTACACACGGATAAAGAGCGCCTTTGAATCATTGCATTTGTGGCTTGTGGTCTGCGACGATGAATGCGCGCTGCTGCTCCAGAAAAAGGACCTGAGGGCCGGGAACGCAGACAGCTTCCTCTCTGACATCATTTTAAAAATGAACACAGGAACAGATGCATCCGGCTGAACACGGCAGCTATGTGACGTTACCAGTCCGTTTGTCCCAGTGGGACTTCAACTATGGTCCAGCTATCGACGGAAGCACACAAATGAGCGATTTCCAGAAGGATGATCGGAGGCAGATGAATAAGCGAGGGATAGCTTTTATAGCGGTAGATATCAGGGCTGTTGTCAGCAAAATGTAGGAACAAGAGACCAATCGGTAGGCAACGAACATGGGAGTTGAAGCAGCATTTTATATCCGCCTAAGAAAGATCCGGCAGGCATTCGACCACTGAGAACACACCATCTGATACCTCCCCCTGTTCAGAGCTTCTGAACAGCCATTCATGTCGAAAGCGGAGAGACTGCGATACAGCAATCTCTCCGCTTTTCTGTCGTGATCTCCTGCTTTGAGCGGAGAGGCGAACCTGCACGGCAATGAAAAAACATTGGCTCAATGCAGGACAGGCGGTTTTTATGGGGTATCCTCACATCCGCGGTACTGTCGTCGCTGCCGAATGGCAGCCTTCCTTCATTCACCTATGGCCGGGCATCGGATGCCCTGACTTTTTGCGTCCTTTTGAGGATACCCCGCCTCCGTCCGCCATCGTTACCCTCGAACATCCTTATGCCCACAGCGGTGTCGCTGTGGGCTTTTTTTGCGCCCTGTGCGCGACGCCGATGGAAATCTGATCTGCCTGACCTGCGCTGATTTCACCGATGAAGCAGAGTTTCGCCGTTGGAAGAGGTGGTCGGACCAGGACTTTCACGCAGAGGACAAAAGCGATGTGGAGGAAAGCGACCACACCACATCTATGGGCATGGTTTCGGAAGCCTCCCTTGCTGTTCCCAATGAGGAGGCTTTGGCAGCGGAAAGGCAGGTCAGAGAAGCTCAGATTCGTTATGCGGAGGCAGCGGTTTCTGGGATCAGAAGCATACTGACTGGGGCACAGTTTTACAGACTCCGGCAGTATTGCATCGAAGGGAAAACAGAGAGCGAAATCGCCGAAGCAGAAGGTGTCACACAGCAGGCTGTGTCTAAATCGCTGGTTTCCGCTTTGAAAAAACGAGAAAATTTTTGAAAAGGGGTCCAAAAATGGTTGTGAAAAAGCCTGAAAAAAGATGATTGGTGAAGGGACAAGTATCCCCCATCTTCTGAACCTTGAAAACACCGCCCAGGCGGTCATATCCGGTGACTGGAATACCTTTGCTGACGGCGCGAGCGTCAGACCGGGTGCACGAGGACCACCTGTGCGGAGCATTCTCCGCATATTAGGACGGCCAATGGAAGGTGCAGAGCGATATCGCCGTGCGTGCGGGTATCAAAGGCGCGGATGGGGAGGCGCTGCATTTTTTCAAACATTTCGTCCCGAATTTTTTTCAGCGTCCCCTGCGCGATGGTTACCATGACACGGTTATAAAAAAGCGTAGCCAGCACGCCGATCAGATAGACCGCGCCGATCACGACCAGCATTTTCAAAAGCTGTGTAAACACCGGGGCAGAGCTTGTGAGCAGCGGCGCGATATAATCGTCGATCAGGGATTGCAGGAACAGCGCCGAAACAGCGGACGCAATGGCGCTGAGCAAAATGCAGACCACCACAAAAATGAGCTGTCCCTTATAGCCCTTCATATAGGAAAGCAGCCGCCGCAGTGTCTTGGTGTCAAATTGCTGCTTCTGCATGGAGTTTTCCGAAGTCTTATTCATGTTCGCTGTCTCCTTCCTGTTGGGATTCATACACTTCTCTGTAAATATCGCAGGTTTTCAGCAATTCATCATGCGTTCCGCACGCTGCGATTTTGCCATCGTCCATAACAACGATCAAGTCGGCGTGCTGCACAGAGCTGACGCGCTGAGCAATGATGAGCTTGGTGGTGTCAGGGAGGAAGGTCGAAAGGGATTTTTGGATGGAAGCATCCGTTTTGGTATCAACAGCAGAAGTGGAATCGTCCAGAATCAGAACCTTTGGTTTTTTCAGCAGAGCGCGGGCAATGCATAGCCGCTGCTTCTGACCGCCTGACACATTGGTGCCGCCCTGCTCAATATAGGTATCATATTTGTCAGGGAAGCTCTGAATAAATTCATCCGCGCAGGCAAGGCGGCAGGCTTCCTCGATTTCTTCATCTGTGGCGCTTTCATTGCCCCAACGCAGATTTTCTTTGATCGTGCCGGAGAACAGTTCGTTCTTTTGCAGCACCATGGCAACGGCATTGCGTAATACGTCCAAATCATATTTACGCACATCCACGCCGCCCAACAATAACTGACCGGAACTCACATCATAGAGCCGCGGAATGAGCTGTACGAGGCTCGACTTGGAAGAGCCCGTGCCGCCGATGATGCCAACGGTCTGCCCGGAGGCGATAGAGAGGTCAATGTCGCTCAGCACCTTCTTGTTCGCTTTCGCCGCATACGCAAAGCTTACCTGCTCAAAGCGGATGAAGCCGTCCCTGACGGTCATTTCCGCGCCGGTCGGGTTGGCAATATCCGTTTTTTCCTCCAGCACTTCCGCAATACGGCGGGCAGAGGCAAGGGAGATGGTGATCATGGTAAAAACCATGGAGAGCATCATCAGCGCCATCAGAATCTGTGTGGCATAGGAAAAGAGCGCCGTCAGGTCACCGGTGGTCATGCCCAGCGCGGCGTTGTTGCCGCTGGCAACGATCGCTTTTGCGCCAATCCACGAAATCAGGAAGGCGTACATGAAGAACTGCATAATGGGCGAGTTGAACGCCAGCAGTCGTTCTCCGGCGGCAAAATCCTCATAGATACTTTGAGAAATGCCTTTGAACTTTTTGATCTCGTGATCCTCCTGATCAAAGGATTTCACCACACGGATGCCCCGGACATTTTCCTGCACGACATTGTTGAGCGTGTCATAGGTGCGGAACACCCGGTTAAAAAACGGCCCGACCTTGCGGATGATCAAAAGCAGCAGCACCGCCATAATGGGAATGACCGCAAGGAAAATGAGTGCAATGGTCGTGTTGATGCGGAAAGACACGATCATGGAAAATACCAGCATGACAGGGCCGCGCACTGCCATGCGGATCAGCATTTGATAGGCATTCTGAATATTGGTCACGTCGGTTGTCAGGCGGGTGACGATGGAAGCAGTGGAGAACTTGTCAATGTTGGAAAAGGAAAAGGTCTGCACATTGTCATACATATCCTGCCGCAGATTGGCGGAAAAGCCCACCGAGGTTTTTGCGGCAACGTGGGCGGAAAGCACGCCGGTCAGCAGCTGTAGGACAGCAAAGACCAGAATTATGGTGCCGAGCTTCCAGACCGCCGCCATCTCTCCCGGCTCGATCCCCTGATCGATCAAGTCCGCCATGCGAAGCGGGATGAGAATTTCGAAGGCGGCCTCCAGAACGGAGAGCAGAATGGTGAGTATGGAGCCTTTCTTGTATTCTCGCAGGATCCCCAGCAAGGTTTTTGTCATTTTGTTCCTCCTTTATATCCGTGTGTAGCAAGCTACATATAAGAGCGACAGAAAAGCCGATCGGCTATCGGCTTTTACGCTAAATGTTCCGCAACGGTGATCAGAAGCTTTCGCAGCTGCTCGCGCTCCTCGGGAGAAAGGGGGGATAAAAGCATTTGCTCGCTTTCCAGCCGGTTCCGCTGCATATCCTTGTCAAGAGCCTCTGCCTGCACGGTCAGCTTGACATTTTTGTTGCGCCCGTCCTCGCAGGGCCAGCACGTTACATAGCCATTCTGCTCCATGCGGGAAACAAGACCGACAACGGTCGGATGAGCAACGTCCAGAAAGGTTTCAATTTCTTTCTGGGTTGCCTGCCCGCCCCGGCTGCTCAGATACAGAAATACCCGGCATTGGGACATCGTTAAATTGAATTGCTTTAATTCCGCATCGGCTCTCGCCGCCAGTTTATCATTGATGCGCTTGATGAGGTAGCCGACATCGTTCTTCATCACTGGGATTCACCTCTGTATGTAGTATGCTACATATAGTAACAAAAAAGCATCAGAATGTCAAGCGCTTCTGCAAAAAACGTTTTTTCGCTTGCGCTCTGAGCTTTTTACTTCCTGCCGCTCTGCGGCAGCGTGACCTGAAAGGTAATGATGCCGCTTTCGCAGCGAGCGCCGATGCGCCCGTGATGGCGGGTCACGATGGCTTTGGCTGTGGACAGTCCGATACCGCTCCCGCCGGTCGCGCGGGCGCGGGAGGAGTCCGCGCGGTAAAAGCGGTCAAAATAGTGGGGCAGCTGCGCGGCATCCACCCCGGCGAAGGGGTTGGAGAGCGCCAGCTCCACGCTTTTTCTCCGAGAAAAGGCCGTAAGGTGGATCGTTCCGCCCGCGTCACAGTATTTCACGGCATTGTCCAGCAGGATCGTCAGCAGGCGGGAGATATCGTCCGGCACGCCGCTGACGCACAGACCGGGGACGATCTCCGCCGTCAGCTCTTTTCCGGCAGACTCGGCAAGGGGGCGAAAATTTTCGATGCAGCCCTCAGCCAGCTCACTGAACGGTACGGCCGCGACAGCCGAAGGCGGCAGAGCTTCCTCGCTGCGCGCCAGCTCCACGAGATTTTTGATGAGGCTGTCCATACGCTGGATCTGCTCCTGCCCACTTTCCAGCCACAGACGGTTTTCCTCCGTTTCTTCGATCAATCCCAGGTCGGCGGACAAGATCGCAAGGGGCGTTTTCAGTTCGTGGGAAGCGTCTGTCACGAATTGCCGCTGCCGCTCCCAGTTTTCCGCAAAGGGGCGCGTAACGCGCTTGGAGAGCACCAGCAGCAGGAGAAATACGATCCCCGCGCAGAGGACAAAGACCGCCGCTATCACGCGGAACACCGCATAGGCGGATTGCAGCTGCATGAAGCAGTCAATGACGATCAGCGTATATCCGCCGGATTCGTTTTCAAATCTTCCGAAGCGGTACTGTCCGACATAGCCCTTGGCCGTGCCCTTGGAAACGATCTGCTCGATCGTGGAAACAACGGTCTGCCGATCCAGCGCGGCAATGTGTTCAAGATCGACAGTGCTGACGGCATCCTCCGCCGTCAGATGCACAATGAAATAGCGGGTCTCAAACGGTGTTTCCGGCGTGACCTGAAAGCCTGTGTGGGCGGAGGGGCTTGCGTTGCCGTCCGGCACCGGGAACTCGCCATCGTTCTGATATAGGATGTCGATGGCCTTGTCCGCCCGGCTTGCGGCAACATAGTAATTTCCAATGCCGATGGTCGCGCAGAGAACCGCCATGGTCCCCAGCAGCGACAGCATGGCGATGGCGATGAATTTTTTCCGCAGCGTTCGGATCATGTGATCTCCTCCAATAAGTATCCCTGCCCGCGGCGGGCGGCAATGCGGACATTGGACCCCACCATTTCAAGCTTTCGACGGAGATAGGAGATATAGGCCCAGACGACGTTCAGTTCCGCGTCGCTGTCATAGCCCCAGATGCGCTCCATGAATTGCTCTGTGGAGATCAGCCGTCCCTTTTGCCGCATCAGCAGCTCCAGCATTTGAAATTCCTTGCTGCTCAGGCGCACGGAAGCGTTTTCGCCGACCAGCTCGAAGGTAGAACGGTTTAATGTTGTGTTGCCAACGGTGAGAAGGCTTGGGGTATAGGCCCCGCCGCGGCGGGTCAGCGCACCCACCCGCGCTACGAATTCTCTAGGGTCAAAGGGCTTGGGGAGATAATCGTCCGCGCCGCCGGTCAATCCCGCTACGCGGTCCTCGATCTGGCTTTTTGCCGTCAGCAGAAGGACGGGGGTCGCGACGCCCTGCTCCCGCAGAGCGGTCAAAACCTGAAGCCCGTCCAGCTTCGGCATCATGATGTCCAGTACCAGCGCGTCATAGTTTTCCGCAAGGCCATAGTCCAGCGCGTCCTGCCCGTTGTTGACCACGTCCACGGAATAATGCTCCCGCTTCAGCAGCGCCTCCAGTGCGCGCGTCATGGCAGCTTCGTCATCGGCTACTAAAACTCTCATATCGGTCCCTCCTCATGGTGTTCGATCAGATCGCGGATGGTTTGCAGGGAAAGATCGGTGGAGGTAATCTCGTCGGCACAGCGCTTCAACTCCTGTATCAGCAGCGCCTGATCCGGAATGTTCTGCTTATATTTGAGCTGATGCTCGATATTGGCCCAGCAGTCCATGGCGATGGTGCGCAGCTGGACCTCCAGCCATACGGTTTTTGGGGAATTTCCCAGAAAGCGCAGCGGCATCGAAAGGATCATGTGATAGCTTCGATAGCCGTTGGGCTTCGGGCTGCGGATATAGTCCTTTTCCGTTTGGATCTGCACGCCGGGGATGGCGCGGATCAGCTCTGCCGTGCGGTCGATATCTTGAATGAACGGACAGACCAGGCGGACGCCCGCGGCGTCAAATACATTTTTCATCGCGCTTTCCGCCGTGACGGGAAAAGCGAGCCTTTGCAGCTTTTGCCGCATACTCTCCGCGCTCTTGATGCGCGTTTGAGATGACGCGACCGGGTCACGGTTTCCCAGCTGCACCTCGTAGCGGCGGATCATATCCATGCAGGAGAGAAACTCGGAGATCGCACCTTCCAGCAGGATCAGGTTCTCTCCGTAGAATTCCCGCTCTGCCGATGTTACTTCCGGTACTGAATAGTCCATGGTCGACCTCCTTGCTGTCATTGTAAGTCATTCAGGTACAGGCCGCAGTACAGGCGGTCGCTCTCGTCCAGCGTCAGCAGCAGCGTCAGCCGCTCTGTCTCGGCTTTGACCGAGACATGCCCGACGCCGTTCTCGTCTGTGGAGGCGTCTGTCACCGCGGCGGCGGTAAAATGCAGTGCGATGCGGCTGATCTCCCGGCCGTCGCTTCCTGTAAGGATCAAGGTTGCCTCGTTATCCTTCGGCACTTGAAAGGAGGATGCTTCTCCGCGATCGTTCAGCGCGGCGGACTGTTCTGTTTGCCGGCAGCGGATACGAACGCTGCCTCTGCGTATCGCCATTCCGTTTTCATATCGGAAAACCGTCGTAAGTTCCAAATTTTCTTCCTGTTCTGATTCTATCGCGGATTTGTGAAATAAGTTTGAATATGCACAAAAAACAAGAAATAAGCAGACGAGCAAACAGGCGGGGATCGAGAACCTGCGGATGAACTTCATGGAAAAGCACCTCCCTTCAAGCTGGCTCCATCATACGAGGCGAACTCAAAAACAACTTAAAAAACGGAGAAAATGGATTTTTAACTTGCTTTTAAGTTGGGCATCTACAATGGGGGCATCCGAAAAAGAAGGAGGGTGTGTTCCTTTGATCAAAATTGAACACCTGAGCAAGCGATACGGCGAGAATCTGGCGGTTTCCAATCTGAGCGTTACCATCGAAAGCGGTCAGATCTACGGCTTCCTCGGCCCCAATGGAGCGGGGAAGTCCACCACCATGAATATCATGGCCGGCTGCCTTTCCGCAACGGAGGGTCATGTGCGCATCGGCGGCTACGATATTTTTGATGAACCGGAAAAGGCCAAAAGGCTCATCGGTTATCTCCCCGAGCAGCCGCCGCTCTACCTGAACGAGACGCCGCTGGAATACCTGCGCTTTGTAGGGGAGGCCAAGGGCCTGCGTGGAGCGGAGTTGACGGTACAGATCGCCGATGCCGTGGCGCGCACGGGCATTGAGCCAGTTCGAAACCGCAGAATTTCCACGCTTTCCAAGGGCTACCGGCAGCGCGTGGGCATTGCGCAGGCGCTGCTCGGCAGACCGGAGGTCATCATTCTGGATGAGCCGACCGTCGGCCTTGACCCCATCCAGATCATCGAGATCCGAAATCTGGTCAAGGAGCTCGGAAAGCGCCACACCGTCATTTTCAGCTCCCATATCCTCTCCGAGGTGCAGACCATCTGCGACAAGATCCTCATCATTTCCAAAGGAAAGCTGACGGCGCTGGGCACGCCTTTAGAGCTGGAGCGGCAACTGCGCTCGGCGGGCGAGATCGTGCTCACCACAGACGCCCCCGTGGGAAAGGCACAGGCGCTGTTGGCGGCGCTGCCCCATATCACAGCGGTCGATCAGCCGGAGCTTGCGGCGGACGGCGCGGTGACCCTGCGTCTGAAAACGGACAGCGACGATATGCACAAGGTTTCCCGCAGCATTTTCTTTGCCTTTGCAAAGGAGGATCAGGCGCTTTTGGAACTGTCTGTGCATAAGGCAAGTCTGGAGGATGTATTCCTTGAGCTGACGGAAAGCGGGCAGACGGAGGAAACGGAGGCGGATGTATCATGAGTGCTGTATTTCGCCATGAATTGCGGAGCTATTTCCATTCGTTGACCGCCTATGTGTTCGGCGCGTTTCTGCTGGCAGTGGTGGGACTTGGTTCCGTGCTCTACAATTTGCAGGCGGCGGTGAGCAACTTTGAGTTTGTGCTCAGCTTTGCAAGCATCATTTTCGTGGTCATCGTTCCGATCCTGACCATGCGCACCATGGCGGAGGAACGGCGGCAGCGGACAGACCAACTGCTCTATTCTCTGCCTATCACCACCACGCAGGTGGTATTGGGCAAGTATTTCGCCCTTCTTGTGGTGTACCTCATCCCGCTGGCGGTCGTTTCTCTCTACCCGCTGCTGTTTTCCCAGTTCGGCGAGGTGTATCTGCCGACCTCCTACGGCTCTCTCTTTGCCTTTTTCCTGATGGGCGCGGCGCTGCTGGCGGTGGGAATGTTCCTCTCCTCGCTGACGGACAATCAGGGCTTCGCCGCCGGTATCGGTGTTGCGGCGATCTTGCTGAACTATTACAGCGTGAGCCTTGCGGAGTACACCTCGTCCACGGCCATGGGATCTTTGATCGCACTGTACGTCATCGCGCTGCTGCTGGGTGTGGTGATCCGCGGCCTGACCCGGAACGAGAATCTTGCCTACGGCGTGACCTCTGTGCTGATCGCAGCACTCTCGGTCGCCTACTTTGTGAACAGCAGTGCCTTCGAGGGGCTGCTGCCGGATATTATGACAAAGCTCTCGTTGTTCCGCCAGTTCAATAGCTTTGTCAACGGCGCCTTTGATCTGACCGCCATCGTCTACTACGTCAGCGTCATGGGATTTTTCCTGTTTTTAACTGTGCAGTCCTTGGAGAAGCGGAGGTATAACTGATGAAAAAGTTTTCTTTCAAAAGGGCCTCCGTTCCCTCTGACCAGAACCGGAACGCCCTGCGGGGCGGCTCCTATTCACTGGTCGTCACGGCCATCGTGCTGGCGATCCTGATTGCGGTGAATGTGTTCGCCTCGGCGCTGCCGAAGTCCATGACCAACTATGACATCAGCTCCAGCAAGCTCTATTCCATCACCAGCAACACAAAGGTCGTGGTCAACAATCTTCAGCAGGATGTGACCATCTATTGGGTCGTTCAATCCGGCGAAGAAAACGATGTGATCGAAAACCTGCTGAGCAAGTACGAAAGCCTGTCCGACCACATTGCGGTGGCGAAAAAGAACCCAGATGTCTATCCCACCTTTACCCAGCAGTACACCAGCGAGAGCGTCCCCAACAACAGCCTGATCGTTGAGAGCGGCGAACGCAGCCGCTATATCAGCTACAATGACATTTACGTTCAGACTGCGGATATGTACTCCTATTCTTACTCCACCTCCTTCGACGGCGAGGGCGCCATCACCTCGGCTATCGACTATGTGGTAAACGAGGAGCAGCCCAAGCTCTATCTCGTGGAGGGCCACGGCGAGGCCGACCTCCCCAGCACCTTTGCCGAGCAGGTGGAAAAGGACAACATCGAAACGGAAAGCCTGTCCCTTCTCCATACGGAAACCATTCCGGAGGACGCGGACTGCCTGATGATCTACGCTCCGGAAAGCGATCTGTCAGAGGATGAGCAAAATTTGCTGGCGGACTATGTGGCAGGCGGCGGCAAGCTGCTGGTAGTTGCCGGGCCTACCCGCGAGAACGGAATTTTAGAAAACCTGTACAGCCTGCTTTCTGACTACGGCGTGGAGCCGGTGGAGGGGATCGTGGTCGAGAGCGACTCCAACTACTATTCCGCTTTCAGCGGTCCAGCAGCAATTTTGCCGGAGTTGCACAGCAATGACATCACTGATTCTCTTATCGACGCCAATTACTCCGTTCTCATGCCCATCGCACTGGGCCTGACTGTGGAGGATCCCTATAGCGGCGCCGTAACGGAGCTGCTGACCACCTCGGATACCTCGTTCAGCAAGACGGCTGGATATGCAATGGAAACCTATGATTATGAGGACGGCGACATCGACGGCCCCTTTGCTACGGGTGTTTCTGTGCGCCCCGGCGACGGAGAAATGGTGTGGTTCACCTCGTCCTATTTCCTTGAGGACGCCTATAACGCCTCGTCCTCCGGTGCCAACGGCGACCTTGTTATGAATGCGCTGGCGGATATGATCGGCGAGAGCGAGGCCATGGCGATCCGCAGCAAGTCGCTGAACTATGACTACCTGTCCATCAGCAGCTCGACGGCTTCGCTGCTGAAGGTGCTGATGATCGGCGCGTTCCCGCTGGCTTACCTCGGTATCGGCGTGGGCGTTGTGCTGACAAGAAGGAGGAAGCAAAATGAAACGGTCTAAAAAGCTTTGTATCCTCTTGGGCGTTCTCATTGCAGCATGCCTCGCAGCGCTGGCCGCAATGTACGCGGAGGAGAAGAAGGAGGAGATCAAAACCAGCGGTGAAACGGTTTTATCCGTTGAATCGGCAAAAGTGACGGCACTGTGCTGGGAGCAGGACGGAACAACATGGAGCTTCCACCGCGGCGATGACGGCTGGCAGTATGATGATGACGCAGAATTTCCCATCAGCGACAGCGCCATGGACGCACTTTTGGAGCCGTTTCGCTCGTTGAGCGCAGCGTTCACCATTGAAAATGCCGAAGACCTCGGCCAGTACGGATTAGATGCGCCGACCTGCACCATCACACTGACTACGGATGATAAAACCTACACAGTGAAGCTGGGAGATTACAGCACCATGGATTCTCAGCGCTATGTGGACATCGGTGACGGTAATGTGTATCTGGCCGCCAGTGATCCGCTGGACGCATACGATGTGGAGTTGAAAGACCTGATTGCCAACGACGATGTGCCGTATTTCGACGAGGTCAGCCAGATCCGCTTTGCGGGAAGCGAGGACTACAGCGTGATTTATGACGAAAACGGCAAAAGCATCTGCGCCGATGACATCTACTTTACCGCGGACGGAAAGCCGCTGGATACCAGCCGGGTCAACTCCTATATCAGCGTCCTGCGCTATCTGGAACTCACCGACTATGTGACCTACAGGGTCACGGACGAAGAACTGTCCGCCTACGGGCTGGACGATCCTGAGCTGAGCGTCAGCGTGGATTACACGGACGACGGAACCTCCGACACCTTTGTGCTGCACATCAGCAGAGATCCTGCGGAGAAGAAAGCTGCCGCAGATGCGGAGGACGAGGAAGCTTCGGACATTACCGCCTATGCGCGTGTGGGCGATTCCAAGATCATTTACCAGATTTCCGGCAGCAGCTATCGCTCGCTCATGGCAGCCGGCTACAATGACCTGCGGCATCAGGAGATATTCTCCGGCGACTTTGATGATGTGACCGGCATTGACATCACGCTGGACGGCGAGACCTATACGCTCACCTCTCAGAAGGACGGCAAGGAGCGGACATGGCTCTGCGAGGAAGCGGAAATCGAGATCGGTGATTTGCAGGACGCACTGGAGGCGCTGACCGCGGAGGAGTTCACCTCCGAAAAGGCCACCGGCCAACAGGAGATCAGCCTGACGCTGTACTTGGATCACGAGGACGAACCGGAACTCACGATCGCGCTGTACCGCTGCGACGGCAGCAAATGTCTGGTCATCGTTGACGGAAAGAGCGTCGCCTATGTTCCGCGCGGCGAGATGGTGACGCTGGCGGAAGCCGTTCGCACCATCGCCCTGAGCTGAAGCATAAAACAAAGCAGCACAAGCCCGCCTGGTTTTCTCAGGCGGGGTTGTGTCGCCTCTGCAAGACGCCCAACGAGGGCCTCTGCCTTCCCGGAACGCCGAAGGCACTGAGGGCAGATGGGGGGCTGATCGTTCATCGTCTTCAAAATAGTGTAGGAAATATTGCGGATCTCTCAGTATGTAATTCGTCGCAGGAGGTTTATGTTGTTCTAAAGGCTGGGTTCTTTGCAAAAAATAGTAATTCGTGTGGGAAAGCGTAAAATCCCTTTTACTCTTGGACATTTCATGCTATACTGTGAACAATAGAAGAGGTATTGAGTAGAGGTATTTTAATATGGATTTGTTTATTCCAAAAGAAACGCTGGACTTACTGTCTTATCGTTCAACGCTTGGGCAAAGCCTGAAACAAATTTCTCTGAGCGCAACACCAATCAACTTGATTCTCGATGATATTGCGAAATACAGAGCAGGATACATTGATACGCTCGTTCAGGAGGATTTGATAGGTTCTCGCTTCAAAAGCAATGACTCCATCATGCGAAAATATGAAAAGACGCTCGCCAACCACGGCGGCTTTAAGCAGTGCTTTAATGATGTGCTTGGTTTTCGGCTTCGCTTCGATGAGTATCCAGTTAGCTTCCCAGACTATTTCAGAGTTGTTGATTTGCGGAATGGGAAACAGGTGGATGATGGTTATCGTGCGATCCATCTTTATTACCAGCGGGATAATTTGGCATACCCGATAGAAGTGCAGCTATGGTGTGGCAAAGATTATTACTTCAACCTCTGGAGCCACCAGTATGTCTACAAGTACAAAAGCCCGGAAATCGGAAAAAAGCTTTATCAGGAGTATATTGCCGGTTTGATCAAAACTGAGCAGGACTTCCAAAAGAGATTGGAGGCGTTTGACAATGGGCGATAAAAAGATATACATCGTTGCAAAAATCTTTGATCAGCAGGGCTGCCTTGCCTACCTCTGCAAGACGCCCAACGAGGCCCGCTGCCTTCCCGGAACGCTGGAGGCACTGAGAGCAGACGGGGTGCAGATCGTTATTCTGGATTCTCCCGAAATCTATTCTGAGTACGCGCCATACACCTACATCGAGGATATGAAAGAGTTCATTGATAAGGTTGCGCAAATGAACCGAGTCGCATGACCTGCGGGGCACACAGACTACTATTTGACTACTATCGCGAAAAACCTCAGAAGTCTTGCCCTGCAAGGCTTCCGAGGTTTTTCTTCAAAATGGCGGAGATTTGTGCAATCTCAACCAAGCCCTTGCGGCGCAAGGCTTTCCGGTTTGGCGGCCTGATAACTCCGACTCTGAAGGCCGCTGGTTCGAATCCGGTCGGGCATACCAAAATGTGTTGATGAAAGATGCAGCACAGAAAACACCGCGCTTTTGCGCGGTGTTTTCACATATTCATCATCTTTTTCGCCGCAAAAAGTTTTAAAAACAGTTTTTTCAAAAAGCAGTTTTTCCCCGCGACAGGCGACATTTTCGAGATGCAGCCGGTTGATTTTATGAACTGATGCGACTCGAACGCCGAAGCATGGGTGCTTCACTCTTGCTGCTACCTGGCGCATCTCACTTCTCTCTCACATTTGGGCAAAGAAAAGCCAGAGGAAGCGAATGCACGCCTCTGGCGTGCGTCCGCTTCCTCTGGCACCATGGCCCCGCTGGGCTGCGTGGTCTTATTATTCGTCTGCCAATATTGCGCTCCCTTGGCATTGTTCGTCGCTTTGGCAGGGTATCAGTCCCTTTCACCAACGAACAATGCCGTATTCAGGAAAGAAAGGTGAAGAATCGCAAGAGTCCCTATCTTGAAGTGATCAGCAGCTTACAATGACACTTTATAAATTCAGGGAATATTTTAAAAATCAATTCAGCGCTGGATGCGGCCGGAACCATCGCCGTCGGCCAACTTTTCCATCTCGGCCGCTGTAACCATGTTATAATCGCCCTCGACGGTATGCTTGAGCGCGGAGGCCGCCACGGCAAATTCCACAGCCCGCTGATTGCCCTTACCGGCGAGCAGTGCGTAAATCAGACCGCCGCCGAAGCTGTCGCCGCCACCCACGCGGTCAACGATATGCAAGTCATATTTTTTGGAGAAATGGTATTCATTGCCGACAGCGTCAAACAGCATGGCGCTCCAACCGTTGTCGGACGCCGAGCGGGACTCGCGCAGCGTGATAGCGACCTTTTCAAAGCCAAACCGATCAGCAAGCTGCCTTGCAACGGACTTGTAGCCCTCGCGGTTGATCTCGCCGGCATAGATATCGGTCGCCTCCGCCTCAATGCCGAACACATCCTTGGCATCCTCCTCGTTGGAAATGCATACGTCCACGTACTGACACAGATCAGTCATGGCCTCCCGTGCCTGCTGACGGCTCCACAGCTTGCCGCGGTAGTTGAGATCACAGCTAATCCTGACCCCGTGTGCCTTCGCCGCCTTGCAGGCGTCACGGCAGGCATCCACCATGTTGGGGCCGAGCGCAGGCGTGATGCCGGCAAAGAGGAACCAGTCCGCGCCTTTAAAAATCACATCCCAGTCGAAGTCGGAGGGAGTGGACTCCTGAATGGCAGAATGCGCCCGGTCATAAATGCAAACGGAACCGCGCTGAGACGCGCCTTTCTCATTATAGTAGATACCGATACGGTCGCCTCCACGCACGATCATAGAGGTATCCACGCCGTAGCGGCGCAGAGAGTTGACCGCAGCCTGTCCGATGGCATGCGCGGGCAGTTTGGTGACGTAGACGGCGTCATGGCCGTAGTTAGCCAGCGAAACAGCTACGTTAGCTTCCCCGCCACCGAAAGAAAACTCCAAGTGGTCCGCCTGAACAAAGCGCTCGTAATTGTATGGCTGGAGACGAACCATTCAACCGCGCAATATCCGACCGCCATACAGCTTTCCACCTTGATAAAAAGGGGGCCTGAGGAAATCTTCCTCAGGCCCCAAAACAGGCGCTTACAGCTTATCCTCACGCATAAAATGAGCATTGGTCCCATCAATGGAGAAGAACTCATCTGCTGCACGCCGACCGATGTCATCTGGGTACTTAGATATCTCATTCAAGTACTCTTTTTCATCTACATTGGTAAACGCGCCGTCTCGCATTATGACCTTGCCGTCCACTGCAACCAGCGAAACCTCGGATCCCCTGGCACTGTAAACCAGATTAGGTACCATGTTGCGCATTGGGTAGGTGTACACCGGCAACATGGAGGGACAACTGAGATCTATAGCAATATAGTCCGCGCATTTTCCAGGCTCAAGAGAGCCTACGGTATCGCCTAAGCCAATCGCTTTGGCACCCTCAATGGTGGCCATACGCAGGGCTTTCCAGGCGGGCATAACTTCCGGATTCTGATACTTGATCTTGTTGAAGAGGCAAACATTTTTCATCTCATTGATGATGTTATGGCAGTTGTTGCCCGGAGCCTGATCGGAACCCAAGGCCACCACACCGCCCGCCTGCTGGAAAACAACACTTGGGCAGACAATGCCATCAATGATGCCGATCGAACCCGGATTAACGATCATTGAGGCACCTCGTTTGGCAATAAGGGCAGCTTCCTCATCTGTACAGTCAGTAAGATGGACTGCAATAAGAGATTCATCCAGATAGCCCAACTCATCCAGAAAAGCTGTAGGACGCTTGCCATAGCGCTGGACGATCTGATAGGTCTCTCGATCTCCTTGCTGCACATGCATATGGATTTTGGTACCCCGCTCCTTGACCGCCTTTTGGATACGCAGCAGCATCTCCGGGCTGACAAAGTCAGCGCCTTGCGGGCCAAACAGGATCTTAATCCGTCCCCCTGCCTTGTTGTTCCATTTATTATACAGATCAATGTTTCGATTCAGGCTCTCCTCTCCCATGGCATCATCAAACTCATAGAGTTCGCCCGGTTGATAAACCCGTCGTTTAGCCGCTCGAATCGTCTGTGCAATATTCCCTCGGGCGCCCACCTTATCGATGAAAGCACACACATTTTCCATTTTGGAATCATAGTCGCCCAGTGTGGTAGTGCCTGCCCGGACGGCCTCCAGAATGGCCACTCGGCTGCCCGCATCCCGTTCCTCGTCATTAACCGCGTTGTCAAAGGGCTGGAGGCCGAACATCATCCAACTGTTGGTGTCTTGGGCCAATCCGCGCATAATATTGCATGCAGTATGCATATGGCCGTCGATAAAACCAGGCAGCACCATATGATGATCCAAGGTGATCATTTCCTCAGCTGTATACTCCGCTAAAATCTCAGCCCGGTTGCCCACCTTCAAGATTTTGCCTCCGTCTACAGCCATAGCGGCATCACTATGATAGCCCACGCCGGCTCCCTCCATCGTATAGAAATGCGGGGCCACCACAATGGTATCAATCTTTTTCATAAATGTCTCCTATTCCAACGGCAAAGCAGTTAGTGTACCTTCTCAGGGTAACGCCGTTTGGTAAGCTGAGTCAGAGTAATCAGGCTCACTGTCAGAATAGCAGCAGTAACCGCAATACTCAAGACATACTGTCCGGTCAGTCCGCCAAAAAGGAATCCCACGAAAGCCGAAATACCAACCGTAATTCCGTAGGGCAGCTGCGTCATAACATGGACGATATGGTTGCAGGAAGCACCGGTAGAAGAGAGCACAGTCGTATCGGAGATAGGGGAGCACTGGTCGCCGAACAGGCCACCGCCAATCACGGCGCCAACAACAAACGGAATGGAAATATCAAAGGCGATGGCCATTGGGAAAGCAATGGGCATCATAATAGACCACACGCCCCAAGAGGAACCGGTCGAAAACGAAATGAGTGCGCCAAACAGGAATACCAAAGCCGGAACCATGCCGGGAGTCAGGTACTGCTCCACAATATGGATCAGAAACTCGCTGGTCCCCATACCCTTGACGATAGAGCCCAAGGACCATGCGCACACCAGAATAAAGGGAACCGAGATCAGTTCGGCCATACCGTTGACAAAGGTATCGAACGCCTTGGTCACGCTGAAGAGCTTGGTGCTTACACCCATGATGCCCGCACCCAGCGCGCCACCCATAAAGGCGATGCAAATAGCAAGTGTAATGTTGGCACTGCGGAAGCATCCCACCAACCCGTTGTTAACCAGATCGCCGGACCAGAAAATGGTGGCAAAGAGAGAACCAAACAGGCAAACAATAGGGATAATAAAGTTCCACATAGTAAGCTTATAATCTGCGGGCAGCTCATTTTTCACCTCTGGAACCAAGGGCTGAACCCCGTCGTCCAGCAGCTTTCCGGTCTCTCTGGCCCGCTTTTCTTCCTTGTACATAGGGCCAAAGTTCAAGCCGAAAGCAGCAACGATCAAAACAGAAATCATGGCAAATACGCCGTACAGATTGAACGGAAGCATATTCAACCAGATGCCCCATTCGTTGCCCTCAACGCCGCTTGCCAACAGCTCTGCGGCAATCAGTCCCGTGATAAAGGGACCATAGCTGCTAATGGGAGAAAGCGCAGCTAAATTGCATCCCATGGAATCCAGGATATAAGCCAATTTTGCTCGAGAGATGCGCACCATGTCAGTAACGGGCCGCATGATAGTACCAAGCATGAGGCAGGGCTCCGTATAGCTGAAAATGAAGGCGCTCAGGCAAGTAACGATCTGCCCCTTCTTAGCAGTATTGATAACCTTTGTCACCTTGGTAGCAAAGGCCTCTGCAGCACCAGTGTTACGGAGCATGGCGATCATACCGCCGGAGAGTGTAACCAAAATAATCAAAGATGCATTTCCGCTGAGAGAGGGGATCATATAGTCCGAGATAATTTTGACAAAACCAACCAAAGGGTTAAAGCCGTTCATCATTGTGGACCCCAACCAAACCGCGATGAATAAAGAGAAAATCGTCTGTTTGGTCCACAGGGCCAATCCGATTGCCATGATGGGGGGAATGAGACACAACACTCCATATGTAGTATCCATATAACAAGCCTCCTGTTATAAATTATCTATGGTTTTTTTTCATGGAATCTCTGCTTCCGCAACTACAGGCCCTATCCGAATCTGCAAATCACACCTCCTCACTTTCTCGGTCCAGGGATGCGCAAAACGTAAGTCTTGCAAAATCAAGACACGGCATATCAGCTTTGAACGAGACTGATCATACTATATACCGTATTTTTTCATGAACAGACCAAACGTTTTGCGCACTCCGGTTTCCAGCCTCCCACCGCTCCCAACATCTTCGGTTTTGGCAGCGCGAGTAACTACGGATCACACTTGGTTAATTTCGGTTTTCGTAACCGGATGCGTACATATTTGCAGGGATGAATTTTCCCTGGCCGTAGCGGCCCACAAACTTGGCGTTCTCCACTACAACCTGGCCTCGCAGCAGAACCGTCTCCACCCGACCAGACTGACGACGGCCCTCATAGAGGTTGTAGTCCACGCCGTTAGGGTTATCTGCCAGATGAACTGTCCCCTCATAATTGGGATCGAAAATGACAACATCTGCGTCAGAACCTACCGCCAGCGTTCCCTTTCTCGGATAGATACCGTTGATTTTTGCCGGCTGAGTGGCAATAACATCTACAAATTTCTGGCGGGTCAGCTTTCCCGTGCATACACCTTCGGTCCACACCATATGCAGTCGATCGCCGGCGCCGGGGGAACCGTTTGGAATCTGAGTAAAATCATTCCTGCCGGCCTGCTTGAGCTCTGCCACATCTATACCGCAGTGGTCGGATGAGACCGCCGTCAGCAGTCCGTCGGATAATGCCTGCCAAAGAGCCTCGCAGTCCTCACGATCCCGCAAAGCGGGGGAGCAAACGAACTTAGCCGCTTCATTGAAATCCGGATTATCCAGAACTTCCTTAGTGGTGGTCAGATAGTGAGTGCAAGTCTCGCCGGAAACCCGCTGGCCAGTTCCCTTGGCCTTTTGTAATTCGGCAATGGCCTCCCGACAGGTCATATGAGCAATATAAAGAGGCGTATCGGTCTGACCAGCCAGATAAATAGCCCGGCGCACCGCCTCCGCCTCAGTAAAAGGCGGACGGGAAACATAATGGTAATGCGGCGTCAGTTGGCCCTTCTTTACACACTCACTGCGGAGGAAATTCAGGATCTCTCCATTCTCTGCGTGCACAAATACCGTAGCGCCAACCTGTCGGCTCTTCTCCAGAATACGGAAGAAAGTACCGTCATCTACATGAAGCGGAGAGCCGTTGTAGGCCATAAAAATCTTGATGCTGGAAATGCCTCTCCGAGGAAATTCTTCGATCTCATCAAAGATACTGTCCATAATATATGTTACCATGGAATGCAGTGCAAAATCAACACAAGACTTATCCTTCGCCCGCACATTGATTCGATAATCAATGGAATCCAGCAGTCCGCGATCCGGATCCTGCGGAGCAAAGTCCACAATGGTGGTCGTGCCGCCTACAATAGCAGAGTCGGTCGTCTCATATCCGGCGGTGTCACGGTTGCCGACATTACACAGGGCGGAAAAGTGAGTGTGCTGGTCTACGCCTCCCGGAAACACATATTTACCTTTGGCATCTATCACACGATCTGCAGCTTCGTCCAAATGTGTCCCCATTGCGCGGATCACATCGCCCTCCACCAGGATATCCCCCACATACTCTTGTTCTGCGGTTACGATTGTGCCTCCTTTAATCAAGGTACGCATACTGTCATCTCCTAAAATATCAATTCTTGTTTGGTAAACATGGGAAAGCCTACGATATTCTTCTGCTCTGGGAAGCCCCAAGTAGACACCTTGCTGGTACGCAGCCCCATATCTACCATGGCTTCCGCAAATTTAACTGCTGGCATTACCCCATCCAACACGGGAACGCCCAGCTGGGCGGACAGGTCCTCAACAAAGTCCACGAAACCAGCGCACCCCAGCAAAATACATTCGGCGCCGTCCTGCTGCACGGCTAACTTTCCCTGATAGGCTAACGCTTCCAATCCCTTCTTGGGGTCCCTGCCAAATTCCAGCACGCTCAAACCTGTAGATCGGATAGAACGGCAAAACTTTTCCGCTCCATAGTTGGACACCACATCCTCTGTAACCTTGCGAGACCGATCCAACACCGATACGATAGAAAAGTACGGCGCTATAAATTTGGCAGCAGCAATGGCCGACTCACAGATACCCAGCACAGGCTTGGAGGTGACCTCTCTGGCTGCCTGAAGCCCAGGGTCACCAAAGCAGGCGATGATAAATGCATCGGCGCCTTCCTCTCGGTCTCCCCGGATCACTTCTTTCAGGACCCCCGGAACAGCCAAATACTCATCCACATAACATTCGATGCTGTCCGGCCCGGATGCCGGAGTAACCGCCCAAACCTGAGTGTCGCTGCGTGCCACTCGACGTGCTAAATTTTCTATACTTTCAGTCATGGATTGCGTCGTATTGGGATTGATGATTTTGATTTTCACAATTTTCCCTCCTCTTGGTCCAAAGCCTGAACCATCTCCATCAGCAGATCAGCTCCCTGGTACAAGTCCTCAGGAGCGCTGTATTCTCGGATAGAGTGGCTAATCCCGTCTTTGCTGGGAATGAACAGAAGCATGGAGGGGACCGCTTTCCCCCAATTCATCAGATCGTGTCCTGCACCGCTGAACATTCTGCGAAAACGGATACCGCGGTTGCGGCACAGTGTCTCGCTCAGCTTTATCAGCTTAGAACTGCACTGGGTAGGCGACTGGCGAATATATTCCTCGCCTACCAGCTCCGGGTGCTCTTTCAGCACGGAGTCAATGACCTGATCCATGGGCTCCATCGTTGGGTTGCGCAGTTCCACAATAAACTCCACCTTGCCCGGAATCACATTGACCGCTCCTGGGAACACCTGAAGGGTTCCTACAGTGCAGACCATATCCGGCGAAGCGACCTCAGTCCGTTCCATAAGCTGGGTAATGATCCGGCAGGCTTTCACCAGCGCGTCATCCCGCAGATGCATGGGTGTGCTGCCTGCATGATTGGCACAGCCGGAAACCGTCATGCGATAGCGCACGATGCCCACAATACCATCAACCACGCCTATTTGCATTCTTTCAGCTTCTAATACCCCGCCCTGCTCAATATGTAACTCCAAGTAACACTGATATTGGGTCAGATCTCTTCGGCAGGCGCCGACCTGCTCCATTGTAAGTCCGTGGAGGGCCAGATTTGGCCGCATAGCTTCATCAATCTCTCCGCCGGTAAATGCCTTACTTCCAAAAGTTCCGCCAATGACATTGCCCTCCTCCTCGGTAAATGCAATCACCTGGATGGGATGCCGATTTTGATATCCCAACTCCTTAAGGCGCTGCACACACTCGATTCCGGACAACACACCATAGGTTCCGTCGTAAATCCCGCCCCCCGGCACCGTATCGATGTGGGATCCAATGCAAATGATCTCTCCCTGACCGGGAAGCGTACCGATCAGATTCCCTACAGGATCGACGGATGTCTGAAGTCCTGCCTGTTCCATGCACTGTTGAACATAGATTCGTCCTTCGTCATAGGCAGGGGTATACGGCAATCGTGTGGTTCCTTCTTTCGGCACAAAACCGATTCGCCCAAGTTGGGTCAAATGATCATATAAGCGGGTGCCGTTGATCATACTCATGCGGGGTCCCCCTCAGTCTCATGGGATCTGACAAACTCCTCCAGCTCCTGTAGCCCCTGCTCCAGGCACTGCATGGATGTCGCATAGGACAGACGGATATATCCCTCGCCAAATTCGCCAAAGGCCGTACCGGGTACCACTACCACCTGTCGTTCTTCCAGCAGCTTCATGGCAAATTCTTCACAAGGCATACCCAGTTGACTGATGTCAATAAATGCATAGAAAGTCCCAGCCGGAGCATGGCAGGACAAACCAGGGATCTCAGATATCCGCTTCATCACATAGTCACGGCGCAGGCGATACTGCTCCACCATATACTTCAAGTGGTCTTGTGGACCTTCCAAAGCTTCAATAGCCGCGACCTGGCAGGGAGTGGCCGCACAAGCACTGACATTTTCCTGCAGCTTGACCATATTCCGGATCACATTTTCCGGTCCGGCAGCATAACCGATACGCCAACCGGTCATCGCATAGGTTTTGGAAAGGCTATCAATAACCAGGGTCCGTTCTTTCATTCCAGGCAGAGCAGCAAAGCTTGTATAAGTCCTTCCATCAAAGAGGATGTGCTTATACACCTCATCAGCCAAGATCACCAAGTCCTGCTTCTGGGCCAATTCGGCCAGTTGGAGCAGCGTTTCAGTGCTGGCTACAGCTCCTGTGGGGTTGCATGGGCTGTTTAGAATAATGGCCTTTGTCTTATCGGTAACAGCTTCGGCAATAGCGGATACATCCAAATCAAATCCCCGTTGTGCGTTGGTTTTCACCGACACCGGCACGCCGCCGCACATCCGAATCTGTTGGACATAATTAGTCCAGCAGGGTTCGTTGACGATAACCTCATCCCCAGGATTCAGCAGCACTTTCAGCGCCAAAAACAAGGCTCCCATGGCTCCAGGCGTCACCACAATTTGGCTTGCAGGATCGTAAGAGAGTCCCTCTGTGCGATGGAGATACTCTGCAATCGCCTGACGCAGAGCCAGCAGCCCTGCATTTTCTGAATACTTGGTCTTTCCTTCCCGAATGGCCCTGCACCCAGCCTCCACTACGTTCGACGAGGCAGTAAAATCCGGCTCTCCCAGTGTAAAACTAATTACATGATCGTACTCCAGCGCCTTATTGAACATTTTTCGAATCTTGGAGGGTTGGATCTGCTGAGTGTTATCTGAAATTTGAATCATATAGGTAACTCCTTTCTACTCCGATTCTTCCGTTCCCTTAATTTGAGAACAGTCATCAATATTCCAAATGCCAAGGAAAGCACCGCTGCAAATACGATACGATATTCTTGCGGAAGAAGAAATCCCACGGTATTGACGGGGATCCAAAAGAGAGGAATCGTTTTAAACAGAGTAAAATCGATCAATTCTCCCCAATCTACAGAGTCCACCGCTTGGCGTGGAGTGATATGCTGTCCCGCCAAAAAGCGGATTTCAGCATAATTTCCACATACTCGCATCAGAGCGGAATGAATAGGAGCAAAAAACAGATTATTGGTAACGCTGGTAAAAAAGGCCTGTGCCAGAGCATTTCCATATCCCGGAAGAAGACCTGCTGCCATGGCTTGCCGGGTACCTTGGCTGAACACGGTAAAGGCCAGCGTGACAAGGACGCCTCCTATTCCCCAACTCAGGCTTTTGAACCAAGTCGCCCGGTTGATCTGCCAAGTTCCCTCCAACAGACGTCCGGAGAGCAACTCACCCGCCGTAGCATAGACAGCGAATTGCGCAAAACCTGCCAGATAAGGATACGCTATATTGACCTTGGCAAAGCCTCCTGTGACGCAAAAGAGTACCGTAAACACAGCCAACAACCCATAAGCAACTGCCCACCAAATATCGCTTCGTTTCATATGCATCCCCTAACTTTTGTACCCCAAATATAGCAAAATGGAACCGGCGTTAAAATTCAGCGCCAGTTCCATTTTATGTAGTCTGTATATTATTTAGACAAGCCTTCTGTGTCCCGATGTAAGACCAACGAATCTTTATATACTACCAAAGGATAATGCAGTTTAGCCAATGCAGGCGGTACATTTTTCCCAAGTTTTATTTATAGCGCATCAAAATCGATCTTGTTGGTTGATACAGGAAGACTCTGGATCATCTGTACCCGGTTACGCACATTCATTTTGGTATATATGCTGTGGAAATGTTTTTTTACCGTATGGATACTGATATTCATTTTTTGAGCGATATCTTCATTGGACAGCCCGTGTACGGCCAAATCTAACATTTCCCCTTCTCGACTGGTCAAGCCGTACTGGCTGCACAACTTTTCATGATATCCTTTTGCGTAAAAATAGCGGGTGTCTCCCTTTTTTGCTTCATATACTAAACGGTATGCAAAGTGCTTGTGCAACTGCTCCAATACAAACATATCCCGTTCGCTAAACGGAGGCTTATCAGCTTGCCGGTACAATTTCAATAAGCCGACCGGTTCTTCTCGAAAGGAGATGGAAAGGCCGACGGAATATGCCAAGTGATTGGGCAGATAGAAGTTCCGGTAGATTCCGCTGCTATTCACCTGTTCATCCGAAGATGCCATAGATTCCCGAAAAGCACCGCCTTTACAGGTATACAGCGCCCAGCGAAAAGCATCTGAATTCAGGCTTTCCTGCATCCAGACATCGACAGCCTGCTGAGGCAGATGAAAAGCCGCTGGGGCCTGAAACTGATAGGATCCATTCTCCGCAGTAGAGATTCGGGCAAAAATTGCGCTATCATACGAAATCAAAAAAGGAAGCCATCGGTTCAGAATTTCATGCTGCATTTCCTCTACTGTATAGATAAATGAAATATTGTATGCGATCTCATTGAGGCGTATCCATTCGTTTTCATTTAAAAATGCCATATCAATATCTCCCTTAACATTTGTATCCAGCCATAAGCAAAGCTCAAAAAGATAACAGTATCAATGAATTCCGACCACAATCGCAATGAAAGCGTTCCCATCGTAGAAAGCATTCTAACTCGGTCACGGGTGTAGATGCTCGAAATGCAGATGTGCCGCATTATCTCTGACATAACATTCTCCCCACCCTTTCTTTGTCCGATCAGGTCTTGGCGTTCACATAAATACACTCGATCCTATCGATAAGCTTCTCGCGTTATGCTACCATTATTATATCAGGCAGAAGGCTGAAAAGCAATTCCAAACAGAAAGCTAAAAAGCAAAGTAATAGGGCTGCATCTCCACGATCACGATGTCGGGACATTAAAAATCTCAATTTTGAAACCATTCTTGACAGCAGGCATTTTCTTCACCTTTTCAGAGGCGAACGAAGCATAAACTTCCGTACGCAATCTACCTCTGCGCGGGCGGTATCATCGCGTTTTCGCCGCTGCTCATCCGCCTGCTTGCAGCGGAGAACTATCGTGTGATTGTATCCATACCGCCGATAAGATTTCAAATTTCATATTGCTGAATGCTCCTTGTATCTCTTTTACTATGTCCTTTGCAGTTGTGAAATAGATGTTTTTTACAAGTGTAGGGTCATCATACAACTGCCTTCTTACTAGTGTAGCTGCGATTCCAGAAGTGGCGAAGCCATATATCTGATTGTCTATTATGTGTTGCCTTCTCTTCTGTTCTTCTGGAAATGCCTGTTATGGCTTGGAACCTGTCAAATAAATCTTCCATAGGAACACCATCCTCAAAATCTTATTTTCTTCTGAATATCAGTAAGCTTGGTTTTAAGACAGCAGGCAAAGAAAAGAGGATACCCTAAAAATAGGTATCCTCTCGGAAATTAGGTATCTGGGGCACGCTTTTGGTGAAATCGACGGAGTTTTTACCATCAACACAAAAGGTAAAAGGGACGCCGCGCTTTCCTCATTGACAATTCGACGGGGAATGCTATAATCTGCTATGTCTGAAAAAATGTAAAATTGTATCGCAGAGGTGCCGCCGCGAGGCGGAAAATAGAGAATCCGGTGCGAATCCGGAACGATGCAGTCACTGTGTACGGGAACGGCCTGCGTAGCCACTGGGAAACTGGGAAGGGCAGCGCCGCGATGAACGAAGTCAGGAGACCTGCCTCTGCGGGAAATCTCAAGCCCGCTGCACACAGGCTGATATTTCTGCGAGTTTACCCGCGGCGCGATTTTTTCGCGGCGCGGTGTTGCTGGTTGGAATCGTGAGAGCGGCTGTGGGTCACCATGGCCGCTTTTATATTTCTTTCAGAACGATTTTTGAAGAAGAAGGTAAAGAGAAACATGAAAAAAGCACTTGCAATCCTGCTCACAGCCGTAATGCTGCTGGGCGTGCTGACCGCCTGCGGCAGCAAGAAGGACGACGCTGCCGACGACACGCAGAACACGGAGGACGCCGACAAGGCCGCGGCCGACAATGTCGCCGCGCTCATTGACGCGATCTATGTTCAGGAGCGCACCGATGAGACCGACGCGCAGTGCGAGGCTGCCAAGGCTGCCTGGGACGCGCTGACCGACGAGCAGAAGTCCATGGTCGAGGGTGAGGAAGCGAGCCCCGAGTATTTCGGCCTTGACACGGGCGATGCGTCCAAGGACGATCCCCGCAACCGGGATGACATCGGCGAGAACGAGCTTCTGGTCGTTTCCTTCGGCACGTCCTACAACGACAGCCGCGTGAAGGACATCAAGAACATTGAGGACGCCCTGCAGGAGGCCTATCCTGACTGGTCCGTCCGCCGCGCTTTCACGGCTCAGATCATTATCAACCACATTCAGGCCCGCGACGGCGAGAAGATCGACAACATGACCCAGGCGCTCGACCGCGCTGTGGCCAACGGCGTCAAGAACCTCGTCGTGCAGCCGACGCACCTGATGCACGGCGCGGAGTATGACGAAATGTGTGCTACCATCGACGAGTACCGCGACCGGTTCGAATCTGTCTCCATCGCGGAGCCCCTGCTC
>ERZ1027239.157-NODE-157-length-27735-cov-5.360874_pt1 | contig 27735 bp, 25 predicted proteins | sample MGYA00519476_ERZ1027239 | MGnify/ENA primary metagenome ERZ1027239 (study PRJEB26926, sample SAMN06164636) | human gut metagenome | biome: ENVO:00009003; feature: ENVO:2100002; material: ENVO:00002003 | host: Homo sapiens | place: USA | collected 2012 ... | reverse complement strand
CTATTCGTCGGCAGCGTCAGATGTGTATAAGAGACAGGAGCTTATCCTTGTGGCGCTGAGCGGAAGCGACGCTGGAAGCGTACATCAGAGCGGTGTGGCCCTTGGCCGCGAAGACCTGAGCGATGCCGCTGCCCATGGTGCCGGCGCCGAAAACTGCAACTTTCATTGTGTGTATCCTCCTACAATATAAATAGATAATTCTATGGAATCACTTGTTGATAAAGGGCTCGTGCTTGCGCTTTTCGAGGAAGGCGCCCATGCCCTCCTGCTGGTCGGCGCTCTGGAAGCAGGAGCCGAAGGCCTTCTCCTCGATCACGACGGCGCGGTCAATGTCGACCTGAAGACCGTCGTTGATGGCCTGCTTGGACGCGCGCACCGCGATGGGCGCGTTGCCAGCGATCTGGCCGGCGAGCTTTTCCGCCGCGGCGTAGAGGTCAGAAAGCGGATAGACCGCGTTGACAAGGCCGATGCGGTAGGCCTCGTCCGCCTTGATGTTGCGGGCGGTGTAGATCATCTGCTTGGCCATGCCGGGGCCGACGAGGCGGGCAAGGCGCTGTGTGCCGCCAAAGCCCGGCGTGATGCCAAGGCCTGTCTCGGGCTGGCCGAAGACGGCGGTATCGGAGCAGATGCGGAAGTCGCAGCTCATCGCGAGCTCGCAGCCGCCGCCGAGGGCATAGCCGCCCACCGCCGCGATCGTCGGGATGGGGAACGCTTCGAGCTTGCGCATGACGTCGTTGCCCTGCTTGCCGAAGGCCTCGGCCTCCTCCTTGCTGAGCTCCTTCATCTGCGCGATGTCCGCGCCGGCGACAAAGGACTTCTCGCCCGCGCCGCGGACGATCAGGCAGCGGATCTCGCTTAAGTCCACCGCGTCGAGCGCGGCATCGAGATCGGCGAGCACCTGAGAATTGAGCGCGTTGAGCGCCTTTTCGCGGTCAATGATGAGATAGGCAATGTTGCCCTTGGGTTCATATTTGACAAAAGACATCGTGTGTCTCCTCCTGTCTTCTTCAACTGCCCCCTATTATATGGGCGGCAAGGCATATTTGCAAGAGAAAAATCACTTTTTTCAAAAAAGTTTTACACTTTTCCGGTGTCATTGCAAGAAACGTTGCATTTTTAATGATCTTTTCTCCCAATGCAGCAACTCTTGTATAAAATTTTTAAAATGACTTGTCTCTTGCACCAATTTTCGATATGATAGGCTTTAATTATAGGAAAACGAGGTTCATTCTATGCGAATGCGCAAAAAGAAAAACCTGCTTCCCCGCATGGAGCGGTGCGGGGCGTATCAGATCAAGGACCCCTACGAGCGCAAGGGCCGCTGGCACGACTTGATGCCCGAGGCGAAGGAGATCCGCGTGGAGCTCGGCTGCGGCAAGGGCCGCTTCACCGTCGAGACGGCGGCGGCGGAGCCCGACGTGCTGCTCATCGCGGTGGAAAAGGTTCCCGATGCGATGGTCGTGGCCATGGAGCGCGCGGCGAAAGCAGAGCTGCACAACGTCTTCTTCATCGACATCGACGCCAACCAGCTGCCCGAAATTTTCGATGCAGGCGAGGTCGACCGCATCTATGTCAACTTCTGCGACCCGTGGCCTCCCAAGCGGCAGGCCAAGCGCCGGCTGACGCACGGCAATTTCTTGAAGCTCTACCGCAAGGTGCTCAAGGACAACGGCCAAATTCATTTCAAGACCGACAACGACCCGCTGTTTGAGTGGTCAATCGAGGAGATCCCGCAGTTCGGCTTCACCCTCTCCGAGGTCACGCGCGATCTGCACGCGAACGGGCAGCGCGGCGTGATGACCGACTACGAGGCCAAATTCTATGCCGAGGGCAAGAATATCAACCGCTGCGTCGCCACGATGCAGCCGTGGGAAGAGCCCGAGGAAGAGGATACGCCCGAAGAGGCGGACGAAACGGCTGAATAAAAGGAAGGCTTTCAGCCTTCCTTTTTGCTTTCTTCCAGATACGGCGAATACATCATCACCGCGTCGTTCACGGCGACAGGCGTCTCCGCGAGCAGCTTGCCCTGCAAATCAAACGTCTGCCGGTAGAGCTCGTTGTGGCGGATGTAGCCGCCCCAGTACTGCGCGCGCATCTCGTGGCTGCGCTCGACGACCTCATAGCGCTCGGTCGGCTCGGCGCTCACGCGCCACTCGCCCTCAAGGTCTGTTTTGCCGACGCGGACGCGCATCTGATAGGTGTCCTGTGTGTCGTTGCGGATCATCAGGTCAAGATAGGGGTAAAAGCAGGTCGCACCGCTGCCGAAGGGCTGCGTGCGGTTCGCGTCGGGAAAGACGTCGTAGCCGTGGCGGTGGCGCTCGACGACCGTGAGCGGCGTGTGCAGCGTCATCCAGTAGATGAGGTTTGAGAGCTGGCAGAGCCCGCCGCCCGTCGCGGCCAGATACCCGCCGTTGCGCAGGATCATGCCGGGCAGATATCCCTTCCCCGCTGTCGGCTTTCCGATGAGATACCAGTAGCTCATCGTTTCACCGGGGCGCAGCAAAAGCCCGTCGAGCCGCGCACAGGCGAGGCGGAGATTCGTCACCTTGTTGCGCTGGAGCTGCATGTCGACGTCCTTGAGCTTTCGCATGAGCGGCGTATGGTGGGAAAACGCCTGATATGCTAAATCTTCCCCGCTGCGCTCGCGCGCAAAATGCTTCCGCATCGAAAGCCATCTGAGTTTTCGCTGCGCGCTAAAATACGCGCCGCCGAGCTTCAGCCGCAAATTAGAGCGTTTTTTCGGTTCGCGGACGGTCATATGCTTCCCTCCCCTGTTTTTCTGCTTTTATAGACGCAAAACGGCGGGAAAAAGTTCCAACATTTTCTTATTTCAGGCTCATCACGTAGATTTGACACGGGTTCCACTCGTCCCAGAGCGTCGGGAATAGCTCAAACTCGCCAAAACCGAGGGCGAGATAGAAGCGGTTCGTCGCGTCGTACTCAGGGTACTTCCCCATCTGCACGGTCTTGACCTGCAAAAACGAGTAGCCAAGCTCCTTCGCCCGCTGCTTCGCTGCGGCAAAGAGCATCTTGCCGACGCCGCGGCGGTGGTATTCTTTCAGCACACCCATGACATAGAGTTCCGCCGTATCCCTCCCCGTTTCGGCAAGGTAAAGGAAGCCGACGGCGTTCTCGCCGTCGAACGCGGCGAAAAACGGCTGCTTAACACTCTTTTCGATGTATTCCTCGCGCGCCTCCGGAATGCCAAACCAGTCGGGCAGCGATTCTAAAATCAAGCGCGTAATGCGCCGCTTTTCATCGGAAGTCGTAATTTCTCTGATCTCCATAGTTCTCTCCATTTTAAATATTCAGTCTGCAAAAAAAGCGGTATGGCAATGCCATACCGCTTTTTGATGTACGTTACCGCTGGCCCTTGTCGTAGGGGATGCCCTCGGCCTTGGGGGCGCGGGAGCTCTTGGACGTGAACGCCAGCACAAGCAGCGTGACGATATAGGGCAGCATGCGGTAGAGATGGGCGCTGATGCCGATCTCCGCCAACATGAAGACGCCGTCGCCGTTGATGTCGATGCTCGCGTAGCTCGCCGCGATGCACTTGAAGAGGCCGAACAGCAGCGAGGAGACCGCGATATTCACGGGCTTCCAGTTGCCGAAGATCATAACGGCCAGTGCGAGGAAGCCGAAGCCCGCCACGTCGCCGTTCGAGGCGCAGTTTGCCGTTGTCAGCGCATAGACGAAGCCGCCCATGCCCGCGAGCGCGCCGGAAATGGTCGTGCCCGCGTAGCGCATCTTGTAGACGTTGATGCCCAGCGAATCCGCCGCCTGGGGATTTTCGCCGCAGGCGCGCAGGCGCAGGCCGAAGCGCGTCTTATAGAGCAGGATCGACAGGATGATGAAAAGCAGGATGCAGACGTAGGTCGCAAGGTAGACCTTGTTGACGAACGTCTCGCCGAAAAAGCCGAGGTCGGTGTTCTTGTCGATGCCGAGCGTAGACTTTTTGATCATGAACCAGCTCGCCGCGTCGCCCGTGAGCATCTGCAGCGTATTCTGGTTGGCGATGATGCGGATGAAGAACAGCACGAGTGCGGGGGCCATCAGGTTCAGCGCCGTGCCGCCGATGGTCTGGTCGGCACGCAGGTTGATAGAGGCAAAGCTCAGAAGCAGCGAGAACAGCGCGCCGAAGGCCGCCGCGACCAGCATCGTGAGAAGCTCCACGCCCTGCAGCGCGACCCAGTTGCCGCTCTGCTTGAGGGAGAGGATGGCGTCGCTCGTCTGCAGAATGCGCACGAACCAGACGCCGATGAACGCGCCGAAGACCATGATACCTTCGAGCGCCAGGTTGATGATACCGCTGCGCTCGGCGAACACGCCCGCAAGCGCCACGATCATCAGAGGGACGGCATAAATGAGCGTCTGCTGAATGAGGAATGTCATTTCGCGTCGCCTCCTTTCTCCGTTTCCGCTTGTGCACCGGCTGGTGCGGGAACTGCCGCCGGTGCGGGCTCCGCGTTGGCATCCGCGCCGTCGTCCTTCTTTTTGCCGAGCTTGCCGATCCACATCTTGATGACCAGCGAGAAGGCGCTCAGATACACGATGACGGCGATGATGACGTTCGTGATGTACTCGTTATAGGCCGTCAGGTTCGTCAGCTGCAGGCCCGAGATATCGAGCATCGACATGAACAGCGCCGTGAAGATGATGCCGATGGGGTTACAGGAGGCGAGCATCGCAACAGGGATGCCGTTGAAGCCGATGGCAGGGAGCGACTGGTACGTGGACCAGAAGAACTCTGTGTTGCCGGAGAGATAGTAGAGCGAAGCGCCCGCCGCGCTCAGTCCGCCCGCGATCGCCATGGAGATGACGATGTTGCGCTTGTCGGCGATACCGGCGTAGCGCGCGGCATGACGGTTGGAGCCGCAGGCTTTGAGCTGATAGCCGAACGTCGTCTTGGACATCATCACGTAAACGGCGATTGCAAAGACGATGGCGATGAGGATGCCGCCGTTGACCTGGGAGTTCGGGAAGAGCTTGTCAAGGCCCATCTTCGCGGTGGCAACGCCGTTGTAGGTCGTCTTGTAGATGTAGCCGGTCTTGGTGGACTCGGTGACGTTCTTAAAGTTGCTGATATCAAAGAGCCACGTGACGAGGTTCGCCGCGATCCAGTTCGTCATGATGCAGGCGAGCACCTCGTTGATGTTGAGCAGAGCCTTGAAAAGGCCGGGGATCGCGCCCCAGATCGCACCCGCGAGCGTGCCGCCGAGAAAGGCGAGCAGCCAGATGAGCGTGGTGGACATCGTCTCGGACGGAAGACCGAGGGCGATGGAGAGCGACACGAGCGTACCGATGAGGTACTGGCCCGGCGCGCCGATGTTGAAAAGGCCTGTTTTATACGCCATGCCGACGGAAAGGCCCGTCATGATGAGCGGCGCGGCACGGAAGAGCATGTTGCCGATATTTGTCGGGTTGAAGCCCCACGTCAGCGTGCCGGAGGCGTCGCGTCCCGTGGAGAACAGGCCGCCGAACACGATGCGGATGCCGTCCCACGCCGAGGAGAGTGAGAGGTTCGGGCTCGTGAGACCGACGATCAAAATGACGATGCTGCCGACGGCGAGGCCGATCAGGATCGAGAGGACGGACGCCGCGACGGTCTTGAAGCCTTCGCTTTGCAGGAAGTGTTCTTTTTTCATACGGCCGCCTCCTCCTTCGCCATGCGCTTGGCGCCGGCCATGTAAAGGCCGAGCTCTTCGACGGTGGTTTTCTTCGGGTCGAGCTCGCCGACGATCTCACCCTCGTACATGACGAGGATGCGGTCAGAGAGGCTCATGACCTCGTCCAGCTCGAGCGAGACGAGCAAGATCGCCTTGCCGCGGTCGCGCTCGGCGACGAGCTGGCTGTGGATGAATTCGATGGCGCCGACGTCAAGGCCGCGCGTGGGCTGCACGGCGACGATGAGGTCCTTGTCGCGGTCGACCTCGCGGGCGATGATGGCCTTCTGCTGGTTGCCGCCGGACATGGAACGCGCGCGCGTAATCGCGCCCTGGCCGCTGCGCACGTCGAACTTGTCGATCAGGTAGTTGGCATAGTCGCGCACAGCCTTGTTGTTGATAAAGCCGTGGTTTTCAAAGCGCGGCTCGTTGAAGCGCTGGAGCACCATGTTCTGCTCGAGTGTGAAGTCGAGCACGAGGCCGTGCTTGTGGCGGTCTTCGGGAATGTGGCTCATGTGCTCGCCGCGGTGGCGGATAGAGGCATGAGAGATATCCTTGCCGCAGAGGGTGATCGTGCCGGAGGACGGCTTGTCAAGGCCCGTCAGGCCGTAGACAAGCTCGGTCTGGCCGTTGCCGTCGATACCGGCGATGCAGACGATCTCGCCCGCGCGGACAGTGAAGGAAACGTCGTTCACGGCGTTGCGCTTTTGCACGTGGGAGTGGACGCAGAGGTGGTCGACCTTCAAGACCTCGCCCGCAGGCTTGGCCTCGTCCTTCGTGACCTCGAGCTGTACGGGGCGGCCGACCATCATGTTGGAAAGCTCCTGCTTGGTGGTCTCGCTCGTGTTGACCGTGCCGATGTACTTGCCCTTGCGCAGAACGCTCACGCGGTCGGAGACCTCCATGATCTCGTTGAGCTTGTGGGAGATGAACAGGATGGACTTGCCTTCGCGGGCAAACTCCTTCATCGTGGCCATCAGCTCTTCGATCTCCTGCGGGGTAAGCACCGCGGTCGGCTCGTCGAAGATGAGGATCTCGTTGTCGCGATATAGCATCTTCAGAATTTCGACGCGCTGCTGCATGCCGACTGTGATATCCTCGACCTTCGCGTCAAGGTCGACGTTCAGGCCGTAGCGCTTCGAGATCTCTTCGACCTTTTTGCGCGCCTCCTTCTTCTGCAAAAAGCCGCACTTCGTCGTCTCCGCGCCGAGGATGATGTTGTCGAGCACCGTGAAAACGTCCACCAGCTTGAAATGCTGGTGCACCATGCCGATGCCGAGCGCGGTGGCGTCATTCGGGTCCTTGATGGACACGACCTTGCCGTCCTTTTTGATGATGCCCTCCTCCGGCTGATAAAGGCCGAAGAGAACCGACATTAAGGTCGATTTTCCCGCACCGTTTTCACCGAGCAGGGCGTGGATCTCGCCCTTTTTGAGCTGTAAGGTGATGTTGTCATTGGCGATAATACCGGGGAATTTTTTGGTGATGTTCAGCATCTCGATCGCATACTGATTCTCCAAGTTTTTTCGCCCTCCTTCCGTTTTGATGGCCCGCACGCGCTGCGCTGCGAGGACGGAAACCATAATTACATTATACTATATCACGTTTCCCGATGAAAAGCAAAAGGTTTTCGCATGTCTTTCCCTGTCAGAAATGTGAAAAAGAACGGAAGACCGAAGTCTTCCGTTCTTTTATGTATGCGCTATTGGGAATTAGCCGCCGATGTAGTTGACGTTGACGTTGCTCAGGCCAGCGGTGGAGGGGTCAGCCATCTCGGAGTTGTTGTCGATGGTGATGTCGCCGTTGAGGACCTTCTGGAAGAGGTCTTCATAGTCGGCAACGGAGAAGTTCTCCATGGACCAGGTAGCGGTCGGCAGGCCGACAGCATTCTCAGCAACGCCCAGGGAGGTGGCAGCATTGCCGATCTCGTCCCAGGTGCCATCGTAAACCTTGGCGATCGCCCACTCGGCAGCGTCGCTCAGGCCCTTCATAGCGGAAGTGACGACAGTCTCGGACTCGCTGGACTGGTCGACATCGACGCCGACGACCTTGCCGTCCTCAGCGGAAGCGGCAGCGGCGACGGACTGGAACATGGAACCGCCGCAGGCGAAGACGATCTCAGTGCCGTTGGAGTACCAGCCAGAGACCATGGTCTGCAGCTCGGGGGAAGCCTGGAAGGAAGCGCCGTACTCCCAGGAGTAGTTCAGCTCGACGGTCTTATCCATTTCCTTAGCAGCGTCGTTGGCGCCCTGAGCAAAGCCCCAGCCGTAACGGATGCAGGCGGGGTTCGTGCCGCCGCCGCCGCCGGTGAAGCCGAGCTTCTCATAGCCTTCCTTGACGACAGCGTAACCGGCGAAGTAGCCGCACTGCTCTTCGTTGAAGGCGATGCCCGCAACGTTGTCAAGGCCGAGGGACCAACCGTCGATGAAGACGAACTTGGTGTCGGTGAATTCCTTAGCGGCCTTCTCGAGGGCCGTGCCCTGCATGAAGCCGGCGCAGACGATGACCTTGGCGCCGCCGTCCACGGCAGCCTTCATGGCGTCGTAACGGTCGTCATCGGTAGCCTGATCGCCGTTGGCGGGCTGATAGTACTTGTAGCTCAGGCCGTTGTTGGCGGCATAGAGCTTCACGCCGTCGAAGGTGCCCTGGTTGAAGGACTTATCCTTCAGCTGGCCGACGTCGGTGACGAACGCGATCTCATACTTGCCGTCCTCAGACGTCATGTTGTCGTCGATATCGTCGGGATTGGTGTAAGTGGTGGTCTCGCCCTGCTGATCGTCAGTGTTGGTGTCGCCCTGATTGTCGTCGGTCTTCTTATCACCGCAGGCAACGAGGGACAGAACCATGACGAGAGCGAGAAGCAGCGCAAAAAACTTCTTCATTCTTCTATCCTTCCTTATTTTTCCGGTCGGCGGCGGGCCGCTCTCCGGTTTATTTTGAAGTGCGGACGCACTTCGTCTGACAGTATAGCAAAAGCAAAGGGGAGAATCAAGTCCGATTCTCCCCAATTTTACTTTTTTTGTGATAATTGATGGGATTCTTTACAAAAAGTCCACACTTTTTACACGTTATTTTCTCAGTCGAGCTTCAGGTCGCCGTCCTTGACCCAGCCGAGGCGGCGGCAGACCATATTGATGAGCGGAGCAAGGATGGCGGGCAGCACGATGGCGACGAGGATGAGGCCCAGCCAGTCAAAGCCCGTTGGGCTCATGGCCGCCGCGCCCTTGGCGACAGCCTCCTCGCTCGGGGAGACCCAGCCCGTCCACACGCCGATGAGGCCGCACAGGCCGCAGGTACCCATACCGGAGTTGATGGGCGCTCCGTTCATCTCAAGATGGAACACGCACGTGGCGACGGGGCCGGTGATGGCGGAGGCGAGCGTCGGCGCGATCCAGACGCGGGGATTTCTGACAATGTTCGGCATCTGGAGCATCGACGTGCCGAGGCCCTGAGAGACAAGGCCGCCCCAGCGGTTTTCCTTAAAGCTCATCACGGCGAAGCCGACCATCTGCGCGCAGCAGCCTGCGACGGCCGCGCCGCCGGCAAGACCGGTCATCTTCAGCACCGCGCAGATGGCGGCGGAGGAGATGGGCAGCGTCAGCGCCACGCCCACGATGACCGACACGAGGATGCCCATGACCAGCGGGGCCTGCTCGGTGGCCCACATGATGAGGGTTCCCACCTGACTTGCCGCCGCGCCGATGGGCGCTGCGATGAGCATGGACAGGCCGACGCCTGCAAAGATCGTGACCAGCGGGGTGGCGAGGATGTCGATCTTCGTCTCCTTGCTCACGGCCTTGCCGCACTCGGCGGCAAGGATCGCGATGATGAGCACGGCGAGCGGGCCGCCTGCGCCGCCCTCGGCGTTGGCCGCCCAGCCCACCGCGGCAAGGGAGAAGAGCACCATCGGGTCAGCCTTGAGCGCGTAGCCGATGGCAATGGCCATCGCAGGGCCGGAGACGGACATCGCATAGGTGCCGATGTCCGTCAGAAACGGAACGCCCAGCTGCGCGCCGAGCGTCTTGATGATCGTGCCGATGAGCAGCGAGCAGAAGAGGCCCTGCGCCATTGCGCCGAGCGCATCGATGCCGTAGCGCTTGGCCGAAACTTCAATGTTTTTGCGTTTGCAGAACGCTTTGAATTTTTCCATGATATCCTCACAGCCTAAAAATAAAATAGTGTCATATGCATGTGTCTTGACACATGCATATGACACTATAATCACTTGTGTGAGGATTGTCAACCCTTAATTTCCGTTTTCCTCCAGCAGGACGCGCAGTGCGCGCAGCGCACTCTTCGTGCGCTCGAACGCCGCCTCGTCGGGACAGGAGAGCGTGTGCAGGTGGATGCCGTCGGTGAGACTGGACAGCGGCTCCGCCTTTTTGCAGCGCTCAATGAACTGGCTGACCTCGTAGCGGTTCGAAATTTGCAGCGGGCCGGTGAGCTGGCCGTAGATGGGGTGGTCAACGATGACGTCGATGACCGTACAGCCGTTGTCGACGATGGTGTTGAGCTCGGCTTCCATCTCCTGCGGCGTGTGCTTCACGGCGACACGGCGGAGGATGCCGCGCGCCTCCTTCGGCGTCACATAGCCGCGCGGAGTGGCGAGAATTTCCTCGCCCGAGGAGCGCAGCAGCGCGATATCGCCCACGATGATCTGGCGAGAGACGGAGAATTTTTCCGCCAGCGCGGAGGCGCTGACCGGCGCGTCCGCCGCGCGCAGCACGTCGGCAATGGCCTTTCGCCGCTCGTCAGAATGCATTCGCTCTTCCTCCCCTTTTCGCGCAAAAGCGCCAAATTTCGATTACGTTTCGTATTATCAAAATCAGAAATTACAGTTCGTTGTCGGATTTTGCCGATTTAATACTCAAAGCAGCTGCCGCCGACGAACTCTCGCACGATGGAGTCGCGCGGGACATAGTCCGTGCGCAGCGACGGCACGGAGTTGACAACGTCCATCAGGTCGCTCAGCCCGTGCTCGGCGATAAACTGATCGTCGAGCTGGCTGTAAAACTCGGGGATCTCCTTCAAATACCGCGCGAGGATGCACGGCTCGTAGTCGTGGAACGTGTCGATGTGGATACTCGCGTTCGGCTTGTTCGGCATAATGTAGTTGAGCTCGCCGCGGTCGACACTCTCGGCGCGCTCGACGGTCTGACGCAGCGAATGGCCGCGGCCCTGATAGTCGCGGATCATGCGGCGCGCCACGCGCAGCTGCTCGGGACGAACGATGCGGTCCTTGTGCGTGATGATACGCGTACGCGGGGCAACGTAAACGCCCGTAGCTTCGCTTCTGAGCTGGTCGAAAATCAGCGGGTTGAGCATGTGGATGCCCTCGGCGATGATGACGGCGTCCTTGTCGCCCTGCATGGGCTTGTAGCCGCCGACGCCGCCGGCCTTGAAGTCGTAGACCGGCAGCTCCACGAGCTCGCCGTCCATCAGGCGGTGGATATCCTCGATGAGTAAATCGCGGTTCACGCAGTAGGGCGACTCCCAGTCGCTCGCCTCGGGCGGACGCTGATCAAGCGGCAGGAAAAAGTTATCCATGCTGAGCATGCACACCTTGACGCCGAGGTTTTCGAGGTATTCGCGCAGGCGCATCGCCGTCGTCGTCTTACCCGAACCGCTCGGGCCCGTCAGGCAGACGATGGGCTTTTGTCCCTTGTTCATTAAAATGCTCGCCGCGGCGGAGCTGATCTTGTCGTGGAAGACCTCCTCGCAGCGCAGGACGAAGCGGGTGTCGTCCTTCATGTTGGTCACAATGTTTTCAATATCGATCACGCGCATAGCATGATAATCTCCTTACTTTTGGGATTCTGCCGCCATCTTCACGGCTGTTTCGAGCGCGATTTTCATCATGGCGGTGAAGCTCGTCTGCCGCGCCTCGGGCGAAAGCTCCTCGCCGGTGAGGATATTGTCGGAGATCGAGCAGAGGGAAAGTCCGCGCTTTTTCGTATAGGCGGCGTTGCAGTAGAGGGCGGCGGCCTCCATCTCGATGGCGAGCACGCCCATGTCCGCCCACTTGAGCGACGGGTTCGACGCGTCGTAGAACGTGTCGGACGAGTAGAGGTTGCCGACGTCCATGCGGACGCCGAGCTCCTTCGCCGATTCAACGGCGGCGGAGAGCAGCTGAAAGTCCGCGATGGGGGCAAATGTGCCGCCAAGGCCGTACTGCGCGGCGTAGTTTGAGTTGGTGCACGCACCCATGCCCGCGACCACGTCACCGAGCTTCAAGTCCTTTTGCAGCGCGCCCGCCGAACCCACTCGGATGATGCTCTCGACATCGTACTGCGTGAACAGCTCGTAGGAGTAGATACCGATGGACGGCATGCCCATGCCGCTGGCCATCACGCTGACGGGAACGCCCTTGTAGGTGCCTGTGTAGCCCTGCACGCCGCGGACGTTGTTGACGAGCTTTGGTTCATCTAAAAATGTTTCGGCGATGAACTTCGCGCGCAGCGGGTCGCCGGGCATCAGAACGGTCCTGGCGAAGTCGCCCTTTTTCGCGCTGTTATGCGGAGTCGGCATATTGAGCCCTCCCCTTTCTTAAAGTTCGCCCTTGGCCTCGAGCTCCTTGACGGCCTTGACGATGCGGGACGTGCCGAGGCGGTCGGCGCCGAGCTTGAGGAAATCTTCGGCGTCCTGCAGGCTCGCGATGCCGCCGGCGGCCTTGATCTTCTTGCCGTTGGTCATGTGGGCGGCCATGAGGGCGACATCCTCGCGGGTCGCGCCGCCGCCGGCAAAGCCCGTGGAGGTCTTGATATAGTCGGCGTGAGAATTGGAGACGACCTCGCAGAGCTTGATCTTCTCTTCGTCGGTGAGCAGGCAGGTCTCGATGATGACCTTTAAGATGTTGCCGTGGCAGGAGATTTTCACAGAGTTGATCTCCTGAAGGATCTTGTCGTACTGGCCCTCCTTGACCCAGCCGAGGTTGATGACCATGTCGATCTCGGTCGCGCCGTCGGCGACGGCGGACTCGGCCTCCATGCACTTGATGCCGCTGGGCGTGTAGCCGTTGGGGAAGCCGATGACCGTGCAGATGGGCAGCTGGCCGAAGCCATAGTGCTGCTGCTCGGCGACGTAGTGCGCGGCGTGATTCACATAGGTCTGCGGGATGCAGACGCTCGCGCAGCCGTATTTGATGCCGTCGTCACAGATCTGCTTGATGTCCTCCCAGGTGGCGGTCTGCTTGAGGAGGGTATGGTCAACGTGCTTGAGAATTTCCTTAACGTCCATGATATATTTCCTTTCTGTCGTTGAAAGCGTATTTGATCAAAAATCGTTTTATTTTAGCATGTTTCCGTGCTTTTGTCTACCGTTTCGGCAGGTCTCTTACAGTGCGCTGCCGAAATACTCCGTCATCGCGCGGATCAGGAATTCATAGTCCTGCACGCCCGCGGTCTCCCACGAAGAGTGCATCGCAAGCTGGGGCAGGCCGATGTCCACCGTGCTGACCGGCACGAGCGTATCGGAGATCGAACCGAGCGTCGAGCCGCCGGGAAGATCGGAGCGGTTGGACATGACCTGCGTGGGAACGCCCGCGTTTTCGCACACGGCGCGGAAAATAGCGCAGGAGCGGCCATCGGTCGCGTAGCGCTGATTGGCGTTGAACTTGATGACGACGCCCTCGTTCATATACGGGCAGTTGTCGGGGTCGGCGTATTCACCGTGGTTGGGGTGCTGGGCGTGCGCGTTGTCCGCCGAGACGAGGAAGCTGCGCGCGAGCATCATCTGGAGCTCCTGCTCGTCCTTTCCGAGGCACAGGGCGATGCGGCGCAGCGTGTCGCGCAGGAACGTCGAGCCCGCACCCTGCTTGGTGGACGAGCCGACCTCTTCATTGTCGAAAATGCAGCAGACGGCGATATTTCCGCTCTCCTTCGCCGCAAGGAAGCCCTCGAGGCAGCCGCAGGCGCACTCGAGATCGTCGAGCTTGGGAGAAAGGATGTACTCCTCGTTCTCGCCAAGCAGCGTCCCCTCGCCGCGGCAGTAAAGGAACAGGTCGCTGCCGAGGATGTCGTTTTCTGCAACGTCCGCGGCTTTGGCGACGATGGGCAGGATGCCGCCGCTGTCTTTACCGCCGAGCAGCGGCAGCGTGTCGATATTCGCGAGGTACTTCATGCCGTCGTTCGCCGTGCGGTTCATGTGGATGGCGACATTGGGAATGACGAGCAGGTCGCGGTCGACGCTCACGAGTTTTTCGACGATCTCGCCGTTTGCGCGCACGAAGACGCGGCCCGCGACGGAGAGTGGGCGGTCGAACCACGTGGACATCAGCATGCCGCCGTATTTTTCGGTCGAGAGCTGGACATAATGCGCGCTGCGGCGGTCGGGATGCTCTTTTAAACGGAACGCTGGCGAGTCGGAGTGCGCCGCAGCCATGGCGAAGCCGCCGCTGATCATCTCCGGCACGCGGAAGGCGATGGTGCTCGAGCCGTTGCGACAGACGAAATACTTCCCGCCGGGGGCTACCTCCCAGCGTTCGCGTTCGGAAAGCTCGGTATAGCCGTTTGCGAGGAGCTTTTGGCGGATGTTCTCGGTCACATGGTAGCAGGTGGGGCTATTTTTGATAAAATGCAGCAGTTCTCTTGCCGGTGCATGTTGCATGGTGATGTCCTCCACAGTTTATTTTTGTTTGGCGGTATTATAGCACACGTCATGCTTCTCGGCAAGCGGACACTCCCTCTGTGCCGCACAAAACGGGGGCAGCATTTGTGCATTTGTCCATATTTGGTGGAATTATAGTTGATTCTTTTATCGAAATCCTTTATAATACAGTTGATTTCCCTCTCCCTCCCGCATCGAGCGGGCTTTTGTTTGCGCTCTTAAGCCGGAAGGAGGCTATTTCTATGAACGAATCCTCTTCTCCCGCGCCAGCTCCGGTCTCACCGCTGTGGACGCGGGATTTCACTATCATCACATTGGGCAGCGCGATCTCGATGCTGGGCAATTCGATGTCCGGCTTCGCGCTGAGCCTGCTCGTGCTGGATTACACGGGCTCGAACCTGCTCTATGCCATCTATATTGCGACATTTACGCTGCCGCAGATCGTCATGCCGATCTTCTCGGGCGCGATCCTCGACCGCTTTTCGCGCAAGAAGACGATCTACACGCTGGACTTCCTTTCCTCCGGGGTCTACCTTGTCGCTGCGCTGATCCTGAGCCGCGGCTGGTTCAGCTTTCCGATGCTCGCGGTCTTCTGCTTTATCATCGGCTCGATCAACAGCATCTACTATGTCGCCTACGACAGCTTCTATCCCCTGCTGATCTCTGAGGGGAACTACTCCAAGGCCTACTCCATCGCGAGCGTGCTGGAGACGCTCTCGGCGCTCATCATCCCGATCGCAACGTACTTTTATAATCTCTTCGGCATTGCGCCGCTGCTCGGCATCAACGCGCTGTGCTTCTTCATCGCCGCGACGGCGGAGACGCAGATCCGCGCCGAGGAACACTACATCGAAAAGCAGCGTGCCGCGCTCGCGCTCGAAGGGCAGCATTCCTCGGGCCGCCAGCTCCTGCGCGACATCAAAGAGGGCTTTCGCTATCTGATGAGTGAAAAGGGGCTTCTGCGCGTGGCCATCTATTTCACATTCAGCATGCTGGCCTCGGGCGCGTCGCAGGTCATCACGCTGCCGTACTTCAAGTCGACATTCGATAACGGCGAATACATCTATATGCTCGTCTGGGGCATGGCGATCTTCGGCCGCGCCATCGGCGGCGGCATCCATTATAAAATCAAGCTGCCTGTGCAGCATAAGTATTCCATTGCCCTGATGGTTTATGTCGTCATCTCGCTGTGCGAGGGCTTCTATCTCTACTGCCCGCTGCCGGTGATGATGGTCTCGTGCTTTTTAACGGGTATTCTCGGCGTGACGAGCTACACCATCCGCATCTCCGCCACGCAGAGCTACGTGCCCGACGAGAAAAAGGGCCGCTTCAACGGCGCGTTCAACATGCTCAACACCGTCGGCAGCTTCACGGGCAATCTGCTCGCGGGCGCGCTGGTGGCGTTTCTCCCCGTGCGCGGCGTGCTGACGGGCTTCATGCTCGTCACGGCGGCCGCGGCGGTCGTCGTCATCGGCGGCGGACGCAGGGACGTGTCCGCGATCTATAACCGGCAAGAATAAGAAATGTAACAATAAAAATTTGATGGAGGAAACAACATGAAATTTTCCGAAATGACCTACACCCGCCCCGATCCCGCGGCGAGCAAGCAGCGCCTTTCCGCGCTGACGGCGGAACTCAAGGCCGCCAAGAGCTATGAGGAAGCGCGCAAGGTGTTCCTTTCGCAGCAGGAGCTGATGAGCCACATCTCCACCGCCGCGACGCTCGCGAGCATCCGCCACTCGATCGACACGCGAGACGAATTCTACGACGGCGAGGAGAAATTCTGGAACAACTTCAACCCCGAGCTGGAGGAATACAATCAGGCGTGGACGGCAGCGATGCTCGAAAGCCCGTTCCGCGCGGACTTTGAGAAGGAATACGGCGATCTGATGTTCGTCAACGCCGAGATCGCGCTCAAGACCTTCTCCCCCGCCATCATTCCTGAATTGCAGCAGGAAAACGACCTGACGCAGGAGTATGAAAAGCTGCTCGCCTCGGCGCAGATCCCGTTCGAGGGCAAGGTCTACACCCTCTCGCAGCTCTCCCCGTTCAAGACCTGCGCTGACGATGAAAAGCGCCTTGCCGCGTGGAAGGCCGAGGGCCGGTGGTACAAGGACAACCAGGCGAAATTCGACGAGCTCTACGACAAGCTCGTAAAACTCCGCGACGCGATGGGCAAAAAGCTCGGCTACGAGGGCTATACCACACTCGGCTACTACCGCATGGGCCGCAACTGCTATACGAAAGACGATGTCGAGAAGTTCCGCGAGGCGGTCGTCAAGTATCTCGTCCCCGTGGCTGACAAGGTGTACCGCGAGCAGGCCAAGCGCCTGGGCAAGCAGTATCCGATGAGCTTTGCCGACAACGCGCTCGAATTCCGTTCCGGCAATCCCCGCCCCGCGGGCACGCCGGACGACATTCTCGCCCAGGGTATGAAGTTCTACAGCGAGCTTTCGCCCGAGACGAAGGAATTCTTCGAAACGATGCTGCGCGACGAGCTGCTCGACGTGCTCTCGACCGAGGGCAAGCAGGCGGGCGGCTACTGCACGAGCATCATGGACTATCAGGTGCCGTTCATCTTCGCCAACTTCAACGGCACGCAGCACGACGTCGAGGTCGTGACGCACGAGGCCGGTCACGCCTTCGAGGCCTGGACGAACCGCAAGCGCATCCCCATCGACTACATCTGGCCGAGCATGGAGGCCTGCGAGGTCCACTCGATGTCTATGGAATTCTTCGCCGAGCCGTGGGCAGACGGCTTTTTTGGCCCCGACGCGAAGAAGTTCCTCTACAGCCACCTCTCCGGCGCGCTGACGTTCATCCCCTACGGCACGATGGTCGACCACTTCCAGCACATCGTGTATGAAAAGCCCGAAATGACGCCCGCCGAGCGCCACGCCGTTTGGAAGGAGCTGCTCGGCGTCTACATGCCGTGGATGAAGCTTGACGGCGAGATCCCGTTCTACTCCGAGGGCATGGGCTGGCAGCGCCAGCACCACATCTATTCGAGCCCCTTCTATTATATTGACTACTGCCTTGCCCAGACCGTGGCGCTCGAATTCCGGGCGATGATCCGCAAGGACGTGGGGAACGCCTGGCAGCACTACATGGCCTACACCGTGCAGGGCGGCAGCCGGACGTTCACCGACCTTCTCAAAAACGCCGGCCTCGAGAGCCCGTTTGACGAAGCGTGTCTTCGCGGCGTGTGCGCCGAGGCGGAGAAGGCCCTCGCGGACTTTGACCTCACGGGCATCGAATAATGGGCGAACAGCACAAAAAGCACAACCGCCGCGAGCACCTGAACGACTTTCATCTGAACATCGCGGGCGAATATGTTTACGACGGGGCACTCTATGCCTGCCAAAGCGATGATGCAAAGCAGCGCAGATCTAAGCGCGCCGTGTGGGGAATGGCAGCCATTCTGACCGTTGCGGTCGCCGCGGGCGGGTGCATTCCTGCGCCGGGGATGCAGAACTGTTTTTACGTTCTGCTCCCCTACCTCGGCGAGTTTCTGGGCGCGGCGAGCGTTATCTGGGCGCTTGCAAAGCTCGGAACGGACTGGAGCACGGTGCGCGAGTACAACTACAAAAAAAGCGTGGCCGTTCTGCCCGTGCGAACGGCGGTCACGGCGGTCTTTTCTCTTCTCGGCGCCGTGTGCGAATTGATCTTCTTTTTCGTCAATGACCACGCAGGACAGACGTTTTTCGCGCTGCTCTATGTCCTGCTGAAGCTGATAGCCCTACTGAGTGTCCTTGTTCTGCGCGCCGAAATTATGCAGGCAGAATGGGACAAATTGCCTAAAAAAAATAACTTCTAAGATTTTACTCTGTACAATGTTCATCTTTTCATGCTATAATCAAAAAAATTCCATGCGCTGTTTTTCGGCGCACAGATGTCCATAGGAGGCGCACTCCCTCTTTCCGCGCGTGTATACGCGCGGGCATCTTACTTTGTGCTGCACGGGGCGACCCGTTTTAGCAAAAATTTATAAAGGAGTAGATTCAATGAAAAGAACACTTGCACTGATCCTTTCTCTGGTCATGTGTCTTGGTCTTCTGGCCGGCTGCGGCGACAAGAAGACGGACGACGGCCAGACCGACGGCAAGACGCTTGTTGTCGGCACGCAGAACTTCGACGGTAAGTTCTCCCCCTTCTTCTATACCAATGACTATGAAAACCAGGTCATGGGTATGGTCTTCGACGGTCTGTTTCTCGTCGACCGCGAGGGCTCTGTCGTCCTCAAGGGCATCGAGGGCGACGTCCGTCCCTACAACGGCACCGACTATACTTACAAGGGCATTGCCGACTGCGACATCGTTGAAAACAGCGACGGCACGGTCGACTACAACATCACCCTGAAAGAGGGCGTCAAGTTCTCCGACGGTGAGGAAATGACCATCGACGATGTCATCTTCTCTTACTATGTCCTGCTTGACCCCGCTTATGACGGCGTTTCCACGCTGTACTCCCTGCCCATCAAGGGTCTGGAAGCCTATCGCAGCGGTATGGACACTGTGCAGAACCTGATCCTCGCCGCCGGTCCTGACGCCTACGCCGCCAACGACTTCTACACCGAAGAGCAGTACAACGCTTACTGGACCGCCTTCAACGCCGCCGGCGTGAAGTTCGCCCAGGAGATCCTTGACTACGTGGTCGCCGCCGGTTACGCCACCGCTGACGACTCCGTCGCCGCGCAGGCTGGCAACTGGGGCTTCGAGCTCGCCGATGACGCGACCGTCGAAGACTTCTGGGCTGCCATCGTTGCTAAGTACGGCTACGACATCTCCGATGACGGTATCAATGCCGAGACCGCCGGCACCAGCATCTCCTCCTTCCTCGAGGCCGAGCTGGGCGACGCCTACAACGACTATACCGTCGCCGTCCAGACCGGCGAGTCCGCTCCCAACGTTGCCGGTATCGTCAAGACCGGTGACTACTCCATGACCGTCACCCTCACCGAGGTCAACGCCACCGCCATCTATCAGCTCCCCGTCACCGTGTGCCCCATGCACTACTATGGCGAGACTGACAAGTATGACTACGACAACAACATGTTCGGCTTTGTCAAGGGCGATCTGTCCCACGTCAAGTCCGTGACCTCCACCCCCATCGGCTCCGGCCCGTACACCTTCGAGAGCTGGTCCAACGGCGCTGTCACCTTGCAGAAGAACCCGACCTACTGGAAGGGCGAGCCCAAGATCGACACTGTCATCTGGCGCGAGATGCAGGACGAAGATAAGATCCCCGGCGTTGTCTCCGGCACGATCGACGTAACTGACCCCTCCTACTCCAAGGAAGCTGCCGAGCAGATCAAAGAAGCCAACTCTAACGGCGAGATCTCCGGCGATACCATCCAGACCGACCTCGTTGCCAACCTCGGCTACGGCTATGTCGGCTTCAACGCCAACCGCGTGAAGGTCGGCGACGGCAACGGCGGTGATGAGGCCTCCAAGGATCTGCGTAAGGCCATCGCCACGGTTATCGCCGTTTACCGCGATGTCGCTGTCGACTCCTACTACGGTGAGTTCGCCAACGTCATCAACTACCCCATCTCCGACACCTCCTGGGCCGCTCCGCGCGTTACCGATGAGGGCTACAAAGTCGCCTTCTCCGTTGACGTCAACGGCAACGACATCTACACCGAAGGCATGAGCGCCGACGACAAGTACGCCGCCGCCAAGCAGGCCGCTCTCGGCTACTTCGAGGCTGCCGGCTACACCGTCGCTGACGGCAAGATCACCGCTGCTCCCGCCGGCGGCCGCATGGACGCTGAAGTCATGGTTGGCGGCAGCGGCAAGGGCGACCACCCCTCCTTCATGGCTCTGACCCTCGCGTCCGACGCTCTCAAGGAGATCGGCTTCAACCTGATCGTCTCCGATATGTCCAACTTCGCCGAGATGACCAATGCGATCAACGCCGGTACTGCCGACATGTTCGCCATGGCATGGCAGGCCACGCCCGACCCGGATATGTTCCAGATCTATCACAGCAAGGGCGGCTCCAACGAGAAGTCCTACTGGATCAAGGATGCCGACCTCGATGAGCTCATCATGATGGCTCGTCAGTCCACCGACCAGACCTACCGCAAGACCCTGTATAAGCAGTGCCTTGACATCGTGGCCGACTGGGCGGTCGAGATCCCCATCTATCAGCGCCAGAACTGCGTGATCTTCTCCGCCAAGCGTGTCAACCTCGACACCGTGACGCCTGATATCACCACCTACTGGGCCTGGTACAACGACATCGAGCTGCTCGACCTGCAGTAAGCTCCGTCGCTGCACAAAAACGTTACTTAGGCGCATGGCTACCCTGCGGCTTTTGCCGCGGGGTAGCCTGCCTCAGGCACATCTGCCTATGATCCAAATGCCCCGGTGCATCGGAGCATTTGGCTGATATGCAGAGAGAGACATATCAAACCCGAAACGGCGACAAGGCCCCGGGCGCGGGGCGGCCGTTATCAAAAAACGGAGGGATTCTATGCGCAAATATCTGGTAAAACGCCTGCTGCTGTCGGTGGTGATCCTCTTTTTTGTGACATTCATCATCTACCTGCTTATGCGCTGCATGCCCAGCTCCTACGTGGAGAATATGGCGCGGCAGCTCTCGCAGGCTCCCGGCTCCAAGCCCTATGAGGAGTGGCTGGCACAGCTCAACGCACAATACGGTCTGGACCTGGGCCTCATCCCCGGCTTTTTCGTCCAGCTCAAGAACCTGTGCACCGGCAACTTCGGCGACAGCTGGAAGTATACCGTGCCCGTCATCCAGAAGTTCAACGAGGTCATCTGGGTCTCGTTCATCATGGGCGCTATCTCGCTCGTGTTCGAGCTTCTCATCGCGGTGCCGCTCGGCATCGTGGCCGCCACCAAGCAGTACAGCGTGACCGACTACACCGTCACGACGGTCGCACTGCTGGGTATGTCGCTGCCGACGTTCTTCTTCGCGACGCTCTTAAAGCTCATCTTCTGCATCAAGCTCGGCTGGTTCGACCTTGTCGGCCTCACGGGGCGAGATTTCAACTCCCTCAGCCAGTTTGGTCAGATCCTCGATATGGCAAAGCATCTGGTGCTGCCCATCGTGACGCTGGTGTTCATTTCCATCGGCCCGTGGATGCGCTATGTGCGCACGAACATGCTCGAGGTGCTCAACGCCGACTACATCCGCACCGCCCGCGCCAAGGGCCTTTCCGAGCACAAGGTCATCTATCACCACGCCTTCCGCAACACGCTCATCCCGCTCGTGACGTTCATCGGCGGCTCGCTGCCCGGCCTTTTTGCCGGCGCGCTCATCACAGAGACGCTGTTCGCCATCCCCGGCATCGGCTACATCTCGTACAATGCGATGGTCGCGGGCGATATCCCCTTCTCCATGTTCTACATGACGTTCCTGGCGATCCTGACCCTGCTGGGCAACCTGATCTCCGACATCCTGTACGCGGTGGTCGACCCCCGCGTGCGCATCGCGTAAGAAAGGAGGCGCTAATCCATGTCTGAAGAAAAGAAGATCAACGATCAGCAGGAGAGCGGCTCCCCCGAGCAGCTTTCCCTCAACGACGACCGCCGCGTCAAGGTCCTTTCCCCGGGCACGCTGGTCGCCAAGCGCTTTTTCCGCAACCGCCTCGCGGTCGTGGGTCTGACGATCCTCGCCGTGATGTTCATTTTCTCCTTCATCGGCGGCCTCATCAGCCCCTACGGGCAGGACGAGGTCTTCTACCGCGACGATATCCAGCTCAAGGAATACGCCGCCATGAGCGAGAACACCGAGTACCGCTATCTCGTGGCCGACGGCCAGGAGTTCGGCACGATCCTCCAGGCGCAGCTCACGCTGCACATGGGCAAGGACGACAGCTTCTCCTACAAGGGCGTCACCTACGACGTGACCGAGGAGGGCGACTCACTCTACTCCGTCTCGAGCGGCGGCAGACTCCTTGCCATCGCCTATAAGGACATCATCAGCTCGAACGACCCCAGCCAGAAGTTCGGCTTCAACTTCAGCTTCAACGCCCTCAAGGCGCACGCCAACGGCGAAGCGGAGTTTACGGCCAGCGGCAAAACCTATACGCTTGATGAAGACAGCGTCATGCTGAATGGCGAGGAGATCGCCTACATCAGCCGCTTTGTCATCCAGTCCAAGGTCAGCGGCACGGTCATCAGCAAGGACTTCAAAGAGCGCGTGCAGCAGGCCGTCGAAAACGGTGAGACCGAGTACACCTATGTGAACGACGCCGGTCAGGAGCGCGAGATCAAGCTTGAATACAATCCCGCCAAGTACCAGTGGTCGATCAAGGAGGGCACGTCCACCCGCGTGTTCGATGCCTATTCCTTCCCCGACTCCGCGCACTGGCTCGGTACGGATAAAAACGGTATGGATATGCTCACCCGCCTGATGTACGGCGGCCGCGTGTCGCTGATGATCGGCTTCATCGTCGTCATCATCTCTGCGGCGCTCGGCGTGGTGCTCGGCGGCGTCTCCGGCTACTTCGGCGGCTGGGTCGATAACCTCATCATGCGTATCGTCGATATCTTCTACTGCATCCCCTCCACCCCGCTCATCATCATTCTGGGCGCAGCGATGGACGGCATGCGCGTCGACCCGCAGATCCGAATGCTCTACTTAATGTTGATCTTGGGCTTCCTCGGCTGGCCGGGTATCGCCCGTCTCGTCCGCGGCCAGATCCTCTCTCTGCGCGAGCAGGAGTTCATGACCGCGACGGAGGCCTGCGGCATCAGCGTGTCGCGCCGCATCTTCCGCCACCTGATCCCCAACGTCATCCCGCAGCTCATCGTCAACTGCACGATGAGCCTCGGCTCCACCATCATCACCGAGGCAACGCTCAGCTTCCTCGGCCTCGGCGTCAAGTTCCCGTTCGCCTCCTGGGGCAATATCATGAACGACGTTTCCAACTCTTACGTCCTCACGAGCTACTGGTTCATCTGGATCCCCGCCGGCATCTGCCTGATGCTGACGGTCCTCGGCTTCAACTTCGTCGGCGACGGTCTGCGCGACGCGTTCGACCCGAAGATGAAGCGCTGAGAAAGGAGGGAATTTGAATGGCTAAGAAGCATAATGACGGCTATCTTTCCGCAAAGGAATCCCGCCGCATTTCCAAAGAAAACCGCAAGATCACAAATGCGCTCGAAAAGAAGCGCAAGCGCAAGAACGTTCCCGAATCCGAGTATCTGACCGAGATGCACGACCCCAACAACGCGGTCGAATTCGACAACCTGCACACCTACTTTTTCACCGACACGGGCGTTGTCAAGTCGGTCGACGGCGTCACGTTCTCCGTGCCCATCGGCAAGACTGTCGGCGTCGTCGGCGAGTCCGGCTGCGGCAAATCGGTCACGAGTTTGTCGCTCATGCAGCTTTTGCAGCGCCCGCAGGGTCAGGTCGTGGAGGGCGAAATTCGCCTGAACCTCGGCAGCAAGGCCTACGACGTCACGAAGGCGCCTGACAGCGTCATGCAGCACTTACGCGGCAACTATATCTCCATGATCTTCCAGGAGCCGATGACCGCGCTGAACCCCGTGTTCCGCATCGGCGACCAGCTCGACGAGGTGCTGGCCCTGCACAATGAAAAGGGCCACGATGAAGCGCAGATCAAGGCGCGCACCATTGAACTCCTTGAAATGGTCGGCATCGCCAACAGCGAGGGCGTTTACAAGATGTTCCCGCACGAGCTCTCCGGCGGTATGCGCCAGCGCGTCATGATCGCCATGGCGCTTGCGTGCAGCCCGAAGCTCATCATCGCCGACGAGCCCACCACGGCGCTCGACGTGACGATCCAGGCGCAGATCCTCGACCTTCTGCGCAATCTGAAGGATCAGATCAATTCCTCGATCATGTTCATCACGCACGACCTCGGCGTCATCGCCGAAATGGCCGACTATGTGGTCGTCATGTACGCCGGCCGCATCGTCGAGCAGGGCACGGCGGAGGAGATCTTCTCCCATCCCGCGCACCCCTACACCATCGGCCTCATGGCCTCCAAGCCGGTCGTGGGCCGTCAGGTCGAAAAGCTCTACTCCATCCCCGGCAAGGTGCCGAACCCCATCAACATGCCGAACTACTGCTATTTCAAGGACCGCTGCGAAATGTGCGTGAACGGCTGCGAGGGCGACTACCCGTGCGAGGTGAGCATCTCGCCGACGCACAAGGTGAGCTGCTACCGCTACTACGATGGCAAGCGTCCCGACCTTGAGGAGGTCGTGGAGGAAGAGCTGGCCGAGGGCAAGGAAAACGGAAAGGAGGGTGAATAAGATGCCGTTTTGGAAAGCCGGTAAGAACGACGATCAGGTCCTCGATGAACTGAAGGAAACGCAGAAGCAGAATGCCGATGAATTTGTCAAGAAGCAGGAGCACGCCGATGAGGCGCAGAAGTCCTCACTCATCATCGACAACAATTTCACCCCCGTGGAATATGACCCGCAGTACATTCTGCAGGTCAATCACCTCAAGAAATACTTCCCGATCAAGGGCGGTATGGTGTCGAAGACGGTCGGCTATGTCAAGGCCGTCGACGGCGTCACGTTCAATTTAAAGCGCGGCACGACGATGGGCCTTGTCGGCGAGTCGGGCTGCGGTAAGACGACCACGGGCCGCACGATCCTGCGCCTGTATGACTCCAAGTCCGGCGGTCAGGTGCTCTTCAACGGACAGGAGGTCTATGACCTCTCCCACAAGGAGCTGCGCGCCCTGCGCACGAAGATGCAGATCATCTTCCAGGACCCGTTCTCCTCGCTCTCCCCGCGTATGCCGGTCGGCGAGATCATCGGCGAGGCCGTGCGCGAGCACAACCTTGTCCCGAAGGCGGAATTTGACGATTATATCGACCAGGTCATGGACAACTGCGGCTTGCAGCCCTTCCACAAGGACCGCTACCCGCACGAGTTCTCCGGCGGCCAGCGCCAGCGTATCTGCATCGCGCGTGCGCTCGCGCTCAACCCCGAGTTCATCGTCTGCGACGAGCCGGTCTCCGCACTCGACGTGTCCATCCAGGCGCAGATCATCAACCTGCTGAACGAATTGCAGGATAAATACAAGCTGACGTACCTCTTCATCAGCCACGACCTCTCCGTTGTCGAGCACATCTCCGACACCGTCGGCGTCATGTACCTCGGCAACCTTGTGGAGTACGGCGCGAAGGAAGATATCTTCCGCAACCCGCTCCACCCCTACACGAAGGCGCTCTTCTCCGCCATCCCCATCCCCGACCCGAAGGTGAAGATGAACCGCATCGTACTCGAGGGCTCCATCCCCTCCCCCGCCAATCCGCCCAAGGGCTGCAAATTCCACACCCGCTGTGCCAACTGCATGGCCTGCTGCAAGGAGGAAGCACCCGTCCAGCGCGAGATCGAGCCGGGCCACTTCGTGTGCTGCCACCTGTACGATAAGTGATGAAGAAGGACGACTTCTACGAGGAGGACGACGGCCGCACGATCGCCGACATGAGCGGCATCGAACGCCAGCCGACCTTTCTCCCACACTTTCACCGCAAGCGCAGCGACTTTTCCGCGCCCGACGCGCCCCGTGCGAACGACCGCCCGTGGGAAAGCGCTGCCGGTGAGCTGACGCGCGAGGAGCGCAATGCCGCCATCCGCGGCGCGCTCAAGGCGGGACTGCTGATCGCAGGTGTGTATATCCTCGCCGCTGCGGCGCTAATCGTCGCGATGCAGCTGCTCTGGTCTTAAATATGGAAAAAGGAAGACTCTTTCGAGTCTTCCTTTTTTATTTTTCTGCACGGCCAACGACAAATAGCTCTCTTTTCTTCGGATTTCAGATTGTTTTCATCTTTATTCTATGATATACTGAGTAAATTGTATGTCGTAAAAAAGAGAGGAGATTCTTCATGGATCATAAAAGAGGTTCCTTTTCCGGCAAGATTGGCTTTGTCCTTTCGGCTGCGGGCGCGTCCGTCGGCCTCGGAAACATCTGGCGCTTTCCTTATCTGGCCGCCAAATACGGCGGCGCTATTTTCCTGCTGGTATACATCATTCTGGCGATGACCTTCGGCTACACGATGATCATTGCGGAGACTTCGATCGGCCGCATGACCGGCAAGAGCCCTGTCGGCGCTTACAAGTCCTTCAGCGATAAGCCTGCGCTGCGCGTGGGCGGCTGGATCAACGCCATCATTCCGATTCTGATCGTCCCCTACTACTCCGTCATCGGCGGCTGGGTCATCAAATATCTGGCGGAATACCTGATGGGCAAGGCGCACCTCGTCGCGGAGGACGGCTATTTCTCGTCCTTCATCTCCAACGGCGTGTCTTCGGAGCTTTGCTTCCTCGTCTTCACGGCCATGACGCTGGCGATCATCTTTGCGGGCGTGGAAAACGGCATTGAGCGCGTCTCCAAGATCATGATGCCCATTCTCGTGGTGCTGTCGCTGATCATCGCCGTGTACTCTGTGACGCGCCCCGGCGCGCTGGAGGGCGTCAAGTACTTCCTTGTGCCCAATCTTGACAACTTCTCCTGGATGACGGTCGTCTCCGCCATGGGGCAGATGTTTTATTCCCTGTCCATCGCCATGGGCATTCTCATCACGTTCGGTTCCTACATGAAAAAGGACGTCCCGATCGAAAGCTCCACCCGCAATGTCGAAGTCTTCGACACGGCCATCGCCATCATGGCGGGCCTGATGATTATCCCCGCGGTGTTCGCCTTCTCCGGCGGCGATCCCAGCGCGCTGAAGGCCGGCCCCTCGCTGATGTTCATCACCATCCCGAAGGTCTTCGATTCCATGGGCTTCGGCACGGTGATCGGCATTGCGTTCTTCCTGTTAGTGCTGTTCGCCGCGCTGACGAGCTCCATCGCGCTGACGGAAAGTGCCGTCTCTACCTTGCAGGATGAGCTGCACTGGAGCCGTAAGAAGGCCACGAGCATCATGGGCGTCTCCATGGTTCTCCTCGGAAGCCTCTCCAGCCTGGGCTACGGCCCGCTGGCAAATGTCACCGTGATCGGCATGCAGTTTTTGGACTTCTTCGATTTCCTGACCAACTCCGTGATGATGCCCATCGCGGCCATCGCAAGCTGCATCCTCGTCTCCCGCGTCATCGGCGTCGACCGCATCGCGGACGAGGTCACGCTGAACGGCGCGCCCTTCCGCAGAAGAAAGGTCTTCAACGCCATGATCCGCTTCCTGTGCCCGTTCTTCGCGGCGATCATTTTGATCAGCTCGATCGCCAGCGCGTTCGGCTGGATCTCGATGTAAATAGTCGCACTCACCGAGTGCGGCACGAGTCAAAGGGGGCTATTCTCTTTTGTGAAAGAGAATAGCCCCCTTTCAATCCCCCAAGAGAAAGGTTTTAGATTGGCAGTCTCAATCCCGAATGACCTTTTTCCCTCCGGAATGGAAATGCCTGCGCGCGGCGATGCCGCGTTTAGAGCTACTATACGATTTGCCTCTGCTCCTACTATCCGCTGTTGCGCAGCCGTTGGCGGCTCTGCTGCCTTACGGATGCGGCACACC
>ERZ1027239.145-NODE-145-length-28571-cov-7.190279_pt1 | contig 28571 bp, 12 predicted proteins | sample MGYA00519476_ERZ1027239 | MGnify/ENA primary metagenome ERZ1027239 (study PRJEB26926, sample SAMN06164636) | human gut metagenome | biome: ENVO:00009003; feature: ENVO:2100002; material: ENVO:00002003 | host: Homo sapiens | place: USA | collected 2012 ... | reverse complement strand
GTGGGCTCGGAGATGTGTATAAGAGACAGATAAATTCTTAATCGAAACCTACATGCCAACCATCTTGCTGTACACCTGTTCCGTCCGACTCTTCTCCTTTGGAAGTGCAGGAGCACCACCGCCACCATTGATGTTGATGTTCTTCTTGCCACCCTGTCTTCCATCGTGAAGCTGCTTCTGCTGGTCTATTTTCTCGTTCTTACCACGCTTATAGCCTCGCTCCTCAGCATCAGCCACAGCCTTGTCAAAGTCCTTGATCTGGAAGAGGCGCAAGAAGTCTGCCTTCTTCAAGTCATACCGGGCAGCTCTCCATACGAATCCATCATCATCATGGTCTTCGCCATCCTCGCTACGCTTGTACATCCATTCTATCAGGTCAGTGATAGACTCAGGCTTAATCTTGGCTTCCTTCATGGCTTCATCAAGCTCCTTATCCTCTTGCTTCATGTTGGCTGCAAGTTTCTCCTTGCCCTTGGCTAGCTTCTCACTCGCATCGAGTTTTTCCTTCTCGCTAGCCTTCAAGCGTTTCCTTGCCTCCTCGTCACCATTGATAGCTTCGATGTAGTCCTGACCCAGCTCGTCTATCAGGTAGTCGATAAGGTTGAAGTCGCCACCATCGGCATTTTTCTTTGTAATGAGACCTGTCACCAGCCCAGGCGCATGAGGATTTTCTTTCAGCATATTGTTGAAGTCATCCATCTTTTTCTTGCTTTGGTCGTACTGGTCGTAATCGGTCGCAATTTGGTTAAAAACAGCCTCATCATCGTCCATATTCAGGTCGGGATAACGCTGCGCAAAACTCTCTCTGAAAGAATCTCGCTTTGATTTAACATTCTGATTATCAATCGTTTCTTTTGCCATAAACGTTCATTTTTAATATTTGTGTGCTAAATTAAGGAAAATTTCGCATTACTTTGTGATAAGTTCTGCATCTCGTTGAATTAATTTTGTTGGCATGAAACATCTAAATTCCATATCCGAAATTTACCTTAAAAGAGACCAGGAAATGTTACTGCTCTTTCGTAAGGCCAAGAGGATGGTAGAATATCCTACCACCATGGCTAAGATATGTTGTGCTATCGCCAAGATGCCTGCCTCTTGCTATTATCTTGCCGATAGCACAGCATATCGGTATGTATGCAAACGCATCAAGGGCGAAAAGCCTAAATTCGGAAAATACCAAGCCATGAAGGAAAAACTCTTCGAAGCCTTCTATCAGGATTTCCTGCGCCTCCGGCAGATGGATCAATACAAGAAATACAACACCAAAAATCTTGTGTATGTGTGCCTGGATCTCCCTGCGCCCAACTTGGGCATGGCTCCTCGCTACATACAGATGAAAATCAATCATCTCCGCAACAAGAAAACATCATTCATCATTCGATAAATCTCTTCTATTATGCGTACATTATATATAACACTCCTCATCATCCTCCTGATGGCCTTCATCATTCCGCTTCATGCCAACATGGCTGTATCGCCATCAACCCCAATATACTCCCATTTCGTTTACATGTTCGGTCATGCCAACTTCATCCATTGGGCAGTCAATGCCTGGTGCTTGTTGATGGTGCATCGTCAGTTCAGCTTCCATCGTCTGCTCGCTTCGTGGCTGGCATCCGTGGCACTCTCTTTCCTCTATTATCCGTCCCTCCCGGTCTTGGGTGCATCGGTCATCATATCCTTCTTCATGGGCTTCACTGCTCCGTGGCTCTACTGTAGAAAGCGCCTAGCCTTCTGCCAGATGCTCCTCCTCTTGCTTATAGGTTGCCTCCTCCCTCATATAGCTGGCATCTACCACCTCATCCTCTTCGCCCTAGGCTTCATCTATGCCAAGGCAGAGAGTTTCGTCCACAGAGCCAACACCCTAAAAATATAGGAGGCAAATCATAATAATCAAAGAAGAACAGCATATCATAAAGTTCAAATCTCAAAGTTCAAAGTTCAAAGTAATAAATGTCTTCATTAAAGGTACGACCTCAGCAGCAGATTTCCGATAAGAAGCTCAAAGAGCTTTTAGAGGAAGATAAGAGAAGGCTCACAAGCCTCCTCGCTAGCTATCGTCCCATTACTGGAGAGAATGCCCCTGGTCTTCGCTTCGAATGTGTCATTGAGGATTTCTTGAAAGGCAAGAAACTCTGGCTTCCGGTAGAAATGTTGAAGGAAAAGAAGTTCTGCGCCATCATCAAGTGCGGTTCTATCCAAGCCTTCTGCGAGAAGTACATGCCCGACCTCGACCAAGAGAAGGCACGCGATGCTGTCTTCCGTTATCTCATCCGTCTCCGCTGTAAGCACGATTTCTATTTCTTTGCCTACGCTTACGCCCGAATCAAGAATAAGGATGGTGGCGATGATATACCTTTCCTTCTCAACCATGCACAGATAGGTCTCACCAAGGATTTCGAACGGCAACGCCTTCATGGTGAGCTGCACAGTATCTTGATTATCCTCTTGAAGTGTCGCCAATGGGGTGGTTCTACTGATACAGAGGTTTACATGTTCTGGATTCAGATGTTCTGGAAGACCAACTGGAATAGCAACATCATCGGTCACCAGTCTTCATCTGCTACCCAGGTGTTCGATATGTACGAGAAATTGGCGAATGCCATCCCTACATGGCTCTACTATGAGATTGGAGAGACATTCAAGGAAGACTCTCGCAAACTCCGCACATCAAGCACTCAGAACAATATCAAGTACCTCATCCCTCGCTCCTGCAAGATACAGACTGGTTCGGCTCGCAACCCTGAGTCCTGCCGTTCTGCCGATGCAGCTATGGCTCACATCACCGAGGAAGCCTTTTTCCCTAACACTACAGAGTGGACTCCACAGAAGGTTGTCAATGCCGCAATCTCGCCTATCAATGTTACGAGACCTTACACCTTCATCGTGCGAGAGTCTACCCCTAATGGGCGTGAAAATGAGTTTCATGATGAATGGGTGCGTGCCAACTCTTTCGACAAGGACGGCAATCGCCTTTCCATCTATACCCCTTACTTCGTTCCATGGTTCCACATCGAGAAGTATATCCTTCCTTTCAAGTCTGAGCAAGAAAAGATTGATTTCGTTCTTTGGCTCTACAAGAATCGTGAGGATGAGCAATATCATGGCTCTTACTTCTGGTGGCTTTGGGAAATCAAGGGTGCAACCCTCGAAGGCATCCATTGGTATGTGAATGAGTGTAAGAAGTACAGCGACTTGGATGGTATGCGCCAAGAGTACCCTTCCGATGACGTGGAAGCCTTCCTCTTCTCCGGCACTACCGTCTTCGACCCTTACAAGTTGAAGGAAATGGAAGAGGATTGCAAGGGCATCGAGCCTATCATGGTGGGCGACATCGAGGGAGATTCCTACGATGCAGCCGACCCTGCTTGCATGAACAACATCCGTTTCGTAGAGCGTGCTGGTGGACCTCTCAAAGTTTGGGCTGGACCCGATAACTCCGAGATTGTCAAGCATCGTTACATTGTAGCCTGCGATATTGGTGGATCACATAAAACCTCCGACTTCTCAGATATAGTAGTCTTCGACCGCTACGATGAAATCTACGGTGGCGTTCCCGAACTGGTAGCCGAATGGCATGGCCACTGCGATGCCGATCAGTTAGCCATGCGCTGTGCCCAGATAGCCCATTTCTATAATGATGCTTATCTGGTCATAGAGAACAATACCGCTTACTCACGTATGAACAATACCGAGGGCAACCAGTCAGAGCTATTCTTCCCTATCCTCCTCCCACTCTACGACAACCTGTATAGTGCTTCCCAGTCCAAGTTGAAGAAGGTGAAGAATATAGAAATGAAATGGGGATTCAACACCAACAAGAATACCAAGGTGGCAGTAGTGAAGACGATGGCAAGAATCATCCGTGACGGTGGCTATATGGAGCGTGAGCTTGCAGCCATTGATGAATGCACCTACTTCCTCTATTACAAGCAGAACGACTGCTATGGTGCCATTGCTGGCAAGCACGATGACCGAGTAATGGCTAGAGCCATCGCCCTCTACGTAGAAAAGGACATGCCAGCCCCGGAAATCATCCCATTCCGCTCCAAGTCCGATATAGAGCGAGAACGCCTCCGCAACCGCCCTCCAGTAGTAGCCGAGTTAGCCGGAATAGGTGGCAGCTAAATAGGTAGCAGCTAAGATAGGTTTCCCCCTCTGCCCTCTCAGCGCTAGCCCAGTTTGCCCCCTCGCCCTCCCGGCTCTCTAAGGTTAGCCCGGTGTCCCCTCTAAGCCCCCGTTCCAGGCGATTCCATCGCCTGGCTCCCAATAAGTAAGTAACAATTAAAATCAAGAAAAAATGAAAAAAGTTTATCAAAATCATCTTCGCAAGATGCTGATAGCCATCTACCAGCCAGTAATCACTCGTATCGAGCTTTTCCGCTCCACTCGCATGTGGCAGAAAGGCGTAAAAGCCACCCTAGCCAAGTACCAGGAGGGAGGCGCTCCACGCTTCTACATGCTCTACGACCAGTCCCACAAGGATTGGGCTATCATGACCTACGACCCCAACCGCAAGCAACTCCTTGCCTACCGTCGCCTAGTCCAGCTTGGCAAATGGAAGGCAACACGCTACTTCCATAACGTAGAAGACATCAAGGCAGCCTCCTACTACTACACCCCATCCAAGTGGGGAGCAATCGGCTGCGATGCCGACAACAAGGTCAGAGCCAAGAAGTTGAAGCAATGGCAAGAGTATTACATGTACCGTGTTTCCGTCCCGATGGAAAAGCTACGCTCCTACAAGAAGAAACATGGAATCTCTTAACCCTACACAAAAAAAAGGAAGAGAAAGCCATCACGGTTTCCTCTTCCTCAACCTTTTTACCTTTAAACTAAAAAACCTAACAATTTACTAACTAAAAAACTTAAAGTCTATATACATGAACCTAATAACCTTATCATTTTATGTAGCTGTAGATGCCGATGGCAAAGCTGCCAAGTCATTTGTACTACCGTTTCCATCTTTCAGATGTGCTGCTGGCGTACCAGTCTGCTGTTGCCCAGCTCCGGCAGTAGGCATTTCGCCATTTGCTTGCTGCTGCGCTTGCATGGCTTCTAGCTTCTCCAACTGCTCCTTGAAGTACTTCTTCATTCTGTTCGTACCAGGGAATTGTCCTACGGTCAGCATCGTATATGGGTCCATCTTACCGCTGGTCATGAAGTTCCAAGCCATATCGTTGTTCGTGGCTCTGATGATTGGGCTGTAAGCATCCAGGTCGATGGCTACGTCCAGATCCATATCCCTCATGGTCTCCGGATTGAAATGTATCTCGAAGTCATCCCCGGTCAGTTTCACGCTGTCCGCTGCGGTACAGAACTCCTGAATCAGGTACAGCTTCTTCTTGGCGATTCTCACCTTGTAGTTATTGAAACTCTCCACAAAGTCCTGAATGGTGGTGGATGATGCCTCTCTCTCCAGCTGATACTGCTTTCCGCTGGTGTTGCGATGCTGTCCCTGCAGAGCACCCTGCACGCCAGTACCCTCTCCTGCCATGGTCTTGGCAAAGTTCACCATGAAGTCAACTCCTGCCGGAATACTCTTGTTGACTAAAGTCTGCGGTGGCTTACCTCCATTCTTGGAGTTCCACAAGATAATGCTATCAGTTTTGGTATAGTTCACCTGCATTTCATCGATGCTCTGTTTCTCGCTCAGAGCGTTCTCGTCCACAAGCATCGTACCCTTGGCACCATTCGCCACGATGAAGTTGATCATCATCATATAATGGTTCAAGGTGCGCTGGTTGTTCTCGGCACGCATAGTGAAACTTCTTACCTCACCGTTCAAGCAAGGATAAGCCACGAAGGTATATGGCATGATGGAAGTTCTGAAACCGTCTCTCAGCACATAGTAGGGCGATTCCCTCGCATCCAGCAGATAGCCATTCGGTGTAAGGTATCTTCTGAACCAATACGTCTCAGCCTCAGCCTTCATTTCGATGGTCTTCAACTCTGATGGGTCCACATAATAGATAGGCTCACCGTTCTCATCGAGCACAGGCAGACCGTTCTCGTCCTTCATGATGTTGGCTTCCTCCAGCTTCCGCTTCTTCTCCTCGTAGAAGGCTCGTTGGTCGGGAGAGGCATAGCCACATGTCCCGGCATCCCAATCATGCACCCAGATAGCTGGTCTGGTCTCTTTCGTCCATATCTCCAATACCCTGTACTTGCCGATTACCGAAGAATGAGTGAAATCGTCTATTCCGGCATACTGTGCTTCACCGTTGGGGTGATAAGTCTGCTCAGGAGCGAAATGATGCTGTGTCTGCAGATAGATCTCGCTCAGTTTGTTCACCTCAGCCTTGCTTCCATCCGTAAAGGTCGCGATAATCTCTCTCCAAGTCAGATCATGAGCCTCAGCGATAAATTCCACATCGCTCAGGTCATACTTGAAGAAAGGTGGCAAGGCAAGTTTGAAGATGTCCACCATATAGTCAAAGATGCCATTCTTGCCATCCTTTCTGCCATAGTAGGTTTTCATGCCCACAAAGGCGAAGACACAGAAGGCATAGAACATCCTTGCATCCAGCTCTTGTCTGTCGTTCATGTTGTCGTTCTGCCGAAGATACTCATTGAAGAAACTGATATAGTCCTCCTCGTTCGGATCTACGGCACTGCAAGAGGCTGTACTGCGTTGCTGGCGCACAAGTCCTACGAGAGAAAGCAGCTTGTCGCCTATCACGTCATATTCCAGTATAGGCATACCCTTCATTTCCATATACTGCCGGATGGTAATCTTTCTTCCGTTCCACTCTATCAGCTCTTCCAACTGTCTGCCCATCACGAAGTCCTGCGCTCGCTTCCACTTCTTTCTCAGCTCTGCGCCATCATAGAAGTATTGGCAAGCCCATTCTATCAGCCGAAGGTTGCTGTCTGTCTGGGCAAACCGCTCCCGGCTCACTCCCTCCAGGGAGTCAGGTCCAGGTTCGGCATAGTTCGAAATATCGTTTATAACTCGATTATCTGGCATAATTCTTAATTTTTCGTCAAAAATACCGCCTTTTTCCCGATTCTTAGTGATAAGTTGCGCAACTTAACATTACTTTCTCATATTTTCCCCTTATTTTTGTTCCGCAATTCATTTTAAAGTTGAATTTCTAATATATTAGATAATATGAGTAAATCAATCAATGTTCACGAAGCCTGCGTCATCACAAAGGATGATAAAGGCAACCTCTCCCTGGTAGGAAAGGCTAAAGAAGCCCTCACCACCTTGAAGAAGAATAAGGTTTCCGTCTGCATTCTCCTCTGCGACAACAAGAAGGAGGATGTGGAGAAGTTCCTTAACGACAATAATGTGCCTTTCGCCTCTCTCTCCACCAAGCAAGAGACCGATAAGGATGGCAACACCGTGCATGTTGACCCACCAAAGGCAGATGTAACCATCATGCCAAGTTCCAAGGTCATCACACTTCGAGGCGAGTGGCAATGGTGCTTGGATGATATTGCCCAACGTCTTTGGGGAGATAAAAAGAAGGAGAATCCAAAGAGTGAGCAGCAGCGCATGGATGACAGCATGGCTGATTACATACGCTGGGCATCACCAAAGAAAAAAGAACCAGATAATGCATCTGGTACTTCTATCGGATAACATCGCTCCAACATCTTCAAAAAAATGATTTCATCTTTTTATAAAAAATATAATTTATTTGGAATTTAGAATTTTACGACTATCAAAAAGGGACTCGCTGTGAAGCAAGTCCCTTTTCTTTTTCAGAGTTACGAGTAAGCCCTCGTAGCTTTTATCATGCCGGGCTTACTCCATTCCGTTTAATGTCTCAAGCAGCTCCTTTCTGGTCTTCCGGATCTCCACCAGTTTGGCAGCATCGTTCTGACCGTCCATTTGCTTCTTGGCTTTGTTCATCTTTTTTTTGGCAGCAGAGATAGCCTTTCTTGCAGCAAACAGTCGCTTGTTGGTCTTGCTGTTCTTGAAGGCATTTGCCTTCGCCTTGTCAACATCCTTCAAGCGCTGATACTCCTGATAAGTCTCCATGGTTCCGTTCCAGACGTTCTGTATTCTCCAGTCCTCCGTCACGTCCTCAGCCTTAGCCTTCATCAGGTACTTGCTTTCAGCCTTCTCCATTTCCTTCAAGTCTTCATCACCGTTCAGATAGCCCTGCACCATGTCCAGAGCCTCCTTCTGGGTGAAAGCCTTGTACTCACTCTGAGAGAGGAATTTCTTCATCTTCTGGCGCATCTTCTTCTTTTCCGTGATGCTCTTGGCTGCATCAAAACGCTTGCTAGCCTCCTGCAGCGAAGTCACGCCATCTTGCATTTCTGCACTCTCCAGTGCCTTCACAGAACCGATTGCAGCCTTAATCTGAGCCTCAGGATCAATACCATTGCGCTGGCAGCTCTGATAGGTCATCACCACGCCCTCCATGTCACCGCTAAGGATAAAGTCCTTGAAGTAACTCTGAGCCTTCCATGGAGAGAAACCCTTACTGGAAGGGAAGAAGAAATCCACAGCCTTGAACTCCTTGTTCTCCTGACTCGGAATCAGGAAAGGTGCCCAGTACAAAGCATCTTTGTAAAGCAGTCCGATGGTCTTGCCATACTTGCGCTGAATCTCCTGATCCGCATGGCTGGCTTGGAAATCGCTCAGATAGTTTATATCGTCCAAGGTCATTCTCACCATAGGGTTAGCCTTACCTATCATTCGCTGTACCATAGGTCCAGGGAACTCCAGTTCTCCCTTATGGTTGAAGAGATATTCCGGAACCTCACGGAACTGCTTACCGTGTCTGATATACATTTCCGTTCCGTCCGCATATCTGCCCATAAAGATCTTGCTCTGCTGACCAAGGCTGTTACCTCTCATCAGATAGTCATACCATTTCATACCCTCGTCACCATAAGCCAGTTCATACATGCTCTTATAGCTTGGGTTGGTCTTCCTGATCTCATCAGCCTTTTTGCGCTCCTTCTCCTCGTCCAGGGCACGGAAAGCAGCATTGATGCCATTGGCAATACCCTCATAAAATACCATGAATCCGATACCATAACAGAGCAAAGCCGAAATCTGCCTGCTTCTTCTGCCTTCATCCTCCGGTGTAAGTTCCTTATGTTTGAGCCTCTTGTAATACTGTTTGAAGTTTTCAAAGGTAGCCTCATTCCATATAGAACCATATCCGGTTAATGCCAGGAAGTGGCGTGTGGTAGAAGCATTCCAGTCTGGCGAAAGAAGAACTCGTCCGGCATAGCGCAAGGTTCGATGGCTGGCTCCCAACACATCCCAGTGCTGACCGCCAAACATATCGTTCACAAACTGACCGTCCTCATCCAATGCCCGGCTCAGTTCCTCCTCAGTCCATCCCTTCTTCTTGGCACGTTCCTTGGTCTTGTCTGCCCTCATACGATAGGTAGCAAGTTTCAGTCCGTCATGAAGGAAATCCCACAAAGCTACATCCATACCCTTATTGATGAGAGAAAGCATCTGCGTTGCCACCTTCAATGGCATAGAAGCCTTAGCCACCGTTCCGGAAATTCCATTTCCGTCCTTCAACTTCTCCTGCACCTTCATCATCGCATCGCGCATATTGTCGAACATGTTCTGCACATCTGCAGCAGCATAGTCATTCGTGGCACCAAACTTCACCAAGTGTGTAGCTGCCTCTTGGAAGTCCTCAGGATTGGCGAAGCAAGGCAGCTCATGGTTCTTCATCGTATCTGCAAAGATATACTTCATAAAGTTGGCCATAGCCTTCTTGGGTCCAAACTCCACCATGTTCTGCACCATATAAACCTCCGTCAAGGCTCCGGCATGGAAACCGCTAAAGCCCAACTCCAGTTTCTTGGCACTCGAAGCAAGCGTATCAAACGCCTTCCAGAAAGGAGAAGACTGATAGGTCTCAAACACTACACCAAATCGGTCTCCGGCACTAGCCTCGCTATAAAGCACCCTCTCCTTGCCAGTGATAGGATTCTTCACCTTCACCTGCTTAGGAGATACATTATATACCCATACAGGACCCACACCCGGAATCTCAAAGTACTGATACTGCTCCAGGTTAAAAGGAGGCGTAGAAGAGAGCAGTGGGTCAGAAGAAACGATTTCTCCGTCCTCATTGCGCTCTATTACGTTCAATCCGCTCAACTCCTGCAGCATCGTCTTGTTAACCCAAGCCTCAATATTACTTCTGCTGTAATATGCCATCATTTTCGTGATGTCGGTAGTCTTTGGCACAAGTCCGGCATAAATACCTTCCATTAATGTACTGATGGTTCTCGGCTTCTCATTCGGGCTCTTGGTGCGCTGCCTATTCTCCACAAAGGTAGCATACGCCTCAGGATCAGATTTCTCTTTATCCCAAATATGATTTACGTAGTCAACATTATAACCAGTGCCAGCTTTCAAAGTATGATTATCCATCAACCAGTCGTAGGTATAGTTATACCAGTCACGGATGGAATCAATGGCAGACTGCATTTCAGGAGAAAGTTCCTTATAATTGATACGTCCAGGCACTACCCTCTCTTTTACGAGTTTCAAAACATGCTTACTGAGGATGTCCGTTCCATCAATAGGCACAAAACCTTCCTCGCCCTGGTGATTGGCATTAATTGCCTGAGCCATTTTGCTTGCTACCTCGCTCACAGCCTTAGGATCATCGTATACTTCAATCTCCTTGCCTTTTCTTATCACTGTATGCTTCTTTGCTGTCTCGGTAATCAAGTCTGTCACGTATGGCTGGATAGCCTCAACATCAGCTGGTTGGATATGGATATGTCCCTTATCAAAGACACCAGTGGCATTCAGATTGTGCGCCATGTCACGCAAACGTCTAGGAGCCTCTATTATATAAGGTATAGTCTCGGCAAGTTTTTCTGCCCTGTTTTTCTTTCCCTTGTAATCAGAAAGCAACTTGTCATAAACACCGCTACCAGCCATCTTCTCGATTCTGTTCTTCACATCATTGATATAGATGGCATCGTCTGCACTAGCCTCCTCCATGTTCTTTCTACGATGGATAACGGCATGCTTAACGGTCATTGCTGCACCTTCCTTGCTCACGTCCGTACTGGTCACCTCAGCCAAGTCCTGCATCACTCGCTGCTCCAGGGCATCAGCCTCCGGATTGGTCTCTGCCGGATAAATCTTGCCCTCATACAAGTCCAGGTCGGCATCGTTCTGTTCGTTCAGTTCGTGTCTGGTCAACCAGTCCTCGTACTTCTGTCTAGCCTCGTCCTGCTTCTGCTTCTCAAACGAGAACATATCAGGCATTGGGTTCTCCTTGTCGGCCATGGCATCGTTCCACTTCTCCCATTCCTTGTAACGAGAGAAAAACGCCTCGTCCGTCTCGCCTTCCTTGCGTTCCGGCTTAATCGGCATTTCGTCACCCTGCAGATGATGGCTGTCACGCCATTCCTTGTTAAGGCGTTCCCATTCCTTCTTGCCCTCGGCATCCTTGTCGAAGTCGTAGAACATAGGTGGCTCTGGGTCGTTCTCGTCCTCTCTGGCTTCCTTCCATCGCTTCCATTCCATCACTCGCTTCATGTATTGGATGGCACTCTCACCCTTCTTCTGTCTCGGCTTGCCCTTACCAGCACCATCAGATAGCGCATCCTTGATTTCAGCATTGCTAGCCTGCTTCATCATGGCTTCCTGCTTCTCCTGAGGCATATCGTCCCATACATGAAGAGCCTTGCCAGCCTTCATCAGGTAGTATCTCAAATCCTTGTCATTGAGAAGTCCCGGAACTCGAACACCCAGTTTCTTAAGCACCTTGATGAGATAATGCTTAATCTTTGTCCACAGAGAAAAGTCCTCAGCAGTCTTAGGACCCTCCTCGGCAAGATGAGCGATATACTCCTGCGTTCCCACATTCATACGGTCATTGTTCTTCCAGTCCGGATCATATTTGTTGGCAAAGTCAATAATCTTGCCTCGAACATCCTTACTTGCAGAACGGTAAACGAAGTTGGCAAATTTTCTCACCTCGTTTTCGCCACCCAGAAGCACCTCCATACCCTCATGACCAATCTTCTCATGGAGCACGGTTCTCTCAGCCTCGTTGGCATCAGCACAGTTAGGCAGATAAACGTGAACGGTATGAGTCTCAGGGTCGTACCATCCCTTGGCTCCCTGCTCCACCTCTGAGCGATATTCCTCAGGCACATCATCCAAAGAAGAATAAACTGTAGCCTCAGCACCACCCAGCTTATTGGCAGTATTCACCACTGAATCAGCAACTTTTCGCATATTTTCTATAGCAATACCTTCGGAATTACCCAAAATATCACCAAAATTATGCTTCAATAACAAATTTTCTTCAGAAAATTGATTGTTTTCAAAAGAATTTATTACCTTTGCAATGCGTTTGAGGGAAAGACCAACCGAGTGCACGTTGGATGCATTGTTCGTCAGCCACTCAGACGCTTTTTTCGTATCTGCCCATCGGCAAAGATTCTTATCCAGTCCCAATCCATTTGGATTTTTACTGTCAAACCAGTTAGCAATTCTCACACTACTATCCTTACCATAAAGGCTGATAATACTGTTCACCTCTGCATAATTGCGTCCTCTCAGTTTGCGAAGACCAAGAACAGCAATAATGGAATGTCCCTTACCATCCTTCAACTCTGTAAGAATAACCTTACGTCCATCCTCATACTCACTATCAAATATAGCTACCGGGCGTTGAATGGCTACAGGAAGATTCTTCACAGAGTTCAAATCAAACGGATGATTGCTCTTGTAGTCTTTGCTCGACTTTACTTCAAGAGTTCTGCTAGAAAGTTCTATAGGCAAATCTTCGATTCCTGCAAACTTCAAGGCAGAGCTAGGCTTACCCAACTGATAATTGTAGCCCTTAGGCAAAGTTCCTGCTATCTGCTTATCCAAAGCATCGTTGAAGGCATTATTTATGCTTCTCTGCTCTCTTACGAAAGGAACGGTATCACCAAGTGACAATTTTACATTATTCTTACCGCCCCATTCCTTGAAAGCGTCCTTGGTCATTTTCACGTTCACGAACTGAGCCTGCGGAAACTCCTTCTTCAACTCCTCCATCTGAGCCATAAACTTCTCCTTAGTCTCAGGAGCCTGCATTCCCGATTCCACGGTAGTGATAGGCACACCCAGCTTGGCCAACTCCCTCACCTGGTTAGGAGTAACCACGTTCCAAGGAATAGCCAGCCCAGTACCCTCCAGTTGCTCAGCAATACTCTCAGCAACCTCAGAATCAGGAACCACTCTCACCGCCTTTCTCCAACGAGACAACATCACCGACCTCTGTCTATCCTTCGGCAACAAACCATTTACGGAACCCGAATGCCAAGGCACAAGTCCCACGGCATCCTTTGCACCCTCAGCACGATAGCCACTGGTCTTCTCGCTCTCCGGAATCTCCCATTCCACAACCTTGATGTTACCTCTGGCATAAGCCCCGGTAAACTGGTCGTTCATCATAGATGTTGAAGTATGCATATAAGGATTGTAGGCAGCACGCACAGGACCTTCTCCTGCCCCAGGGTTCTTGTCGGTCTTCACCAGTTGGAACTTTCCGTTCTTCACAAGATCCGGTCTCTCATCAGCCCCCATCCAGGCACCAATCTCGGTAGCATCAGTACGCTTTCCGTCAATGATGGCAGCCATAGGCGAGTAGAGCTTACCATCCACCTCCTGCATTCCGCTATACATCCGGAAAGTCTTCTCCTTATTCAGCCTCTCCAGTTCCTCCGGCTCTGTCACCCGATGGAAACGGATGTCTTGCTTGCGAGAATTGAAGCGCTTAGAAGGAGGAATAACGTCACCCTCATCATCATAGGTAACAAGGTCGTTCAACTTTCTATTATTCTTGGCATTCTTGTATTTATACGCCTGGCCATCATCAAAGCCGAACTCGTTTGCGTCATTACCATCCCACCACAGTTGATTTGCAGGCACTTCATCTTCAATGATACGATATTTGCCTTCCAGTCGGTTCGTTCCGTGCATTTCTGCATATTTCTTAGAAGGAGTAACCCAGTCACCATTACGCAACTTACCTTCCTTCACCGAAGTAGGAACGGCACGATAAACCTTCACCTTAACATCCTTCTCACCATTTTTAATGGCATCAATAGCCGTATTGATGGCTTTTACAGATTCCAATCCATGAGGAGTGTTCTGCGAATAACGCTCAGGATGAGAGAAGTAATCATCAGGCTGAGGAGTATAGCCCAAGGCTATATCCTCCAGGTTCACATCCGAGCCACTGGATTCCCAATCGTCACGTCTCGCCTTGTCGCTTTCATATCCAGGGTTTCCCGGAGCAGCCCACGCGCCTACACCCTGATATGCGCTTTCGGTATCATCATAGCCCTTACGTCTGGCAGCTTCATCAAGCATTTCCCTGGCTGTAGCATCATCACCCTTGGCAAGAGCATCCATATACTGCTTGTCAAGTTGATCATCAGGAATCAGAGAAAGTTCCTCCAAGTGCTTTTGTCGCTTGACTTCCTCTTCCTCTGCTCTCTTTCTAGCAGCTTCCATGGCGTTACGCTGCGCCTCCATCTGCTGCTTGCGCTCCTCTATCATGGCATCAACGTCACCAAAGTTCTCCTTCAAGGCATCATTTACAGGCACGGTGTACTTAAGAAGTTCCTTGAAAGAGGAAATCTTATCTTCATTTGCCTGCAACAAATGGCGTTTGATATTGGCTCTGGCACGTGCAGCCTCAGCTGTAGAACCCTTCTTAACAGCATTGGCGAACATCGCCACATCTGCCTCATCAACCCCAAACTGCTGAGAAACAGCCTTTATTTTATCCTCCACAGATAAATTTCCACCATTTCCCTTGGCGGTTTCAGAATTATTATCTACCTTTGCAGCCGTAAAAGCATTTCCATCAGTTTTGCGTGCTCCTTCTGGAGTGTAAGTGTTGCCTTCTGCAACATGGGACGCATCTGATGGATTTACTTTTCTATCTGAATAGAAATTCTGAAAATGTTCCTTATTTCCCACTGGTTTTGTTACCACAGTATAAGTAACACCACTCTCTTTATCTGTATATGAATATTCTATCGTTCCTTTTTTACTAGGTTTGCGAGTCGAAACGTTCAACATTTTTGGAAGTGAAAGAATATCATCAATAGTGATATAATTCTTGCTTACTCCAAAATGTCTATATACACTATGTTTAGTTCCAGCATGATCATCATTTCCCTGTCGCATTACCATAGTTCTCTCAGATCCACCACTAGTAAATGAAAAATCTCTATTATTATCTTTACCTGAATAAACATCAACAACAGCCTGCTGAGCCTCATCAAGTTTTCGACCTTCAAACTGTGAAGCGATATTCTTCATACGTTTCTTGGTAGTAGAACCCATAAACTTGATGTCATCAGCATTCTCTGCCTCATGAAGTTTAGTACGTGGGTCCACACCATTCGCCAGGTCTCTCAGTACAAGATTACGAATATCCTCTAAGGTCATTTTCTTAATGTCCTCAGGCTTCCACTTAGTAAATGTATCGAGAGTCCAATACCAGAACTTCTTCAACCAATTCTTTAATCGGTTGATGATAGTAAGCTCTTTAGCAGTGTCTAACGGATTCTCCTTAATGGCATCATTTGCCATCTGTTCCAGGATGGAAGCACCGTCCTCACCAGTCAGACGAGCAAAAGCCTCATCGCAAATCTCATCATCGCTCAGATGCTTATAGTTAGGATCCTCCTTCAAATCGGCAAACAACTGGGTCTGCATGATGAGTTTATCACCATGCTCAATAAGTTCCGGATTCATCTTCTTGGCTGCAGTACGCCAAAGATGCTGGTACTCATGGATAGGAGTATTAGCATTCAGATGCTCCTGGTTCAAAACAATCTCCTTGCCATCAGTATAGCCATAAACCACACCCTTACCCTGCGCAAACTTGGTATGATCAACTATCTGTGCGTTGTTCTCATCAAAGATAACATAGTTCATCTTGCCATCCTTGTTACCGCCTGCATTGCGCTGAGCGATAACCTTCACACCAACAAAGCCAGCCTTGGAGAGAGCCATTGATGTTTTCTTGGAAGCATATTTACTATCTATAGCATAATATGCGTCTTTGCCAGTCAATGGGTTATTCTCTTTCTTGCGATTATCCAACATTCCATCAGCCCACTCCTCATAATAAGCCCTATCAGACTCAGGTACAACAGAGAGTAAAGCCTTTTTCCACATACCAATCTGCTTGGCATTCAAAGGATCATCCCATCCGATGTAGTTGTCACCAGTATCATCAGGAATATCAACAGAGTAAAGGTTGCGTGGTTTCTCCATGGAATCCAACTTCTTCTGCAAAGCGTCAATCTTAGTCTTTACATCTTTGATGTCACTTTCCTTAGTTTTTACATTCTGCTTATATTTTTCAACCTGTTCGCTATAATACATAACATCAGATTCGTACATGTCAACACCAAGACCAGTGCCACTTTCCTTTGCCTTTGAAAGTTCTTCCTTAGCCTCATCAAGTCTTGATTGGTACAAATCTACATAGGATTTTGCATCTTTCAACTCATCCTCCAATAAATCAAGACCAGACTTGGTATCTGTCAAATTCTGTGCGACAGTATCATAGTCATCATTAATCTTGAAGTCAGAAGGATTCAAACCTTTCAATACTTTCAACTCATCTTTATCTTGCTTGGCTTTCATCTTCGCAAATGGGGTGTCGCTAACGGATGCAAGTTTCTTCTCAACAGCATCTATCATCTTTGATATAGCCTCTTTTGCGGAAATGTTAAACTTATCCATATTAAAGGCAACTTGATAGATAATTGATGGAGTTTTATACGTCATAGGTTTACCTTGATACATCAGGTTTGAAGGCGCATTCTTCTTTGCATTCTGCTTAGCATAAGCCTTGGCGATACCTTCCACCTCGCTCACATAGGTTCCCCAGCCATAAGCCTGAGCACCTTCGCCACTGCCCATGAAGGAATGATCGAACTTGTCAAAGCTAGCCTGTGAACCATGATAGGTACGCAAGAATCTTACTCCCGGCTCAGCAACAGCTTTCAACTGTCTATCCAAATCCTTATATTTTGCAAACAAGGAATCAAGCTTATCTTGATATTTCTCAACAGCTTTATAATCAAACTCCCTCCAAACATCATCAGGAATATCGTTTTCAGAAGCCAGTCCATGCTCATCCATGTACTCCTTCATCAGCTGATTTTGATACTCCTTACGTTCCTGCCCGGTTAATTTATAAGCCTCCTCAGTCTCCTTAATCTGCTTCTTCAACTCATTCCTCTTATTGGTCTGCGCATCAATCTTATAAGGGTCAAACTCAGAAGGGAAAGAGCCTGTAAGCCCAGCCACATTGTCCTCAAAACTCTTGTCAAGATTGAAGACCTTGTAGTTACCCCACATCAGCTTATTATAGTAAGAACGTTCCTTTCTAGCCAGCTCCTGCTTCTCAAAGTACTCCGGCATCTTGTTAGGATTGCTCATATCCACCACGGCATACTGCTTCCACTTATCCGGACGCAACTCCTTGGCAAAGTTATAAGCATTCTCGGCAGCCTGCTTCTCCTCAGGGGTCTTGATCTTAAATCTCATTTCAGGCTGATTCAGCAACATGGCAAGATTCAAGTTATCCTGCGCCTCAGCCACCTTCTCCATATCCTCATTGCTAACAACCTTCACCGGGATGCCAGCCTTCTTAAGCATGGTAGAAACGGCATCGTAAGCCACCTTCTGAGCCTCCGTCATTTCCGAAGGCTTCACCTCCTTCACATCGCGGTGGAAAGGAAGATCATCCATATTCATCGGTGCATCAAAAGGAAGAGCCTCATTAGCTTCCTTAGCCTTCTTAGCCTCCTCATGCTGAATCATGGCATAGTCACGGAATGGCTTAGTCTTGCGGTCAGAAGACTCCAACCACTTGTCAAAGGTAGCCTTAGGCACAGAAGTAACCTTACCAAGTCCCTTCCAGCCCTTAGAGTAGTTACTGAGATAAGCCTTAGTAGCAGCAGCCTCATCAGGATAGCCATACATTACCTTATGCTCATCAAACTCACCAGTCTCTGGGTTCACCTGGTCAACAACATAAACGTTACCATCAAAAGTATCAAGGTCTGCAGCGTCATTGATGAACATATCAATATGATCACCATCAACGCCAATTTTACCAAGAATATAGCCGTAAGTATCATGCATGGTCACGCTCCAAGGCTTGCCCTGCTCATCCTTACCGCTGCGAGTCACGCCCTTTGGAGTCTCAACAGTAAAGTCATATCCCCCAAAAGTCAAATGTCCCTTCTTATAGTTGCCAGCCTTCTTCTGCGCCTCAGTAGGCTCAGTCTCCGTTTCAGCGATAGCATTTTTCAGTCTGTCAGCAAATGGCGCATTCGCAATATTCTTAGCACTCTCAATAGCATGAATGGCATCAGTAAGCGGCTTGATGGTTGCACGTTTCACCTTATATAATTCATCCTTCTTCTTAGTCAGCTTAGCCTGCGCCAACTGTCCAGAAAGATAATCAAGTCCCAAATCGCTTGCAATCAGGGCATCAGTCAATTCCTTCTGAGCTTGCTTAATGGCTTTCTTGTCACCGCTCTCAACAGCACTCTTCAAGGCATAAGCAAAAGGAGTAACAGGCTTCAATGCTTCCTTAATAGACTCGTCATAAATATTGGCATTTTCAGCCTTCTTCTTGCGCTCACCTACACCCTCTCTACGCTCATACTCATCGGCTGTCCAATACTCAAACTCCTCGTCCAAGTTCTCCAATACATCAGACACCTCCTTAAACTCCTCATCAGAAAGAGTCTTCAAAAGTTCATCCATTTCGTGAGCAACATCAACTTCCGGCACATCATCAGGATCTACTTCTCCCTGCTCCATCAAGTCCCAGTACTCCTTCTGCTCTTTTGCCAATTCTACTATCTTGTCAAAGGCTTCGCTATGAGTAGCGTCTTGCATCATTTCTTCCTCCTGGTGTTCAACCTCTCGCATCTGCTGCTCAACATTGGCCACCTTATTATTCAAGGTATAATTCTTAATGTCAGCGTAGCTTTGAGCACTACCTATCAAATTAAGGAAAGCACTTCTTATGTCCTGATCCGTATATCCCATCTGCTTAAGATTCTTAGGCATGTCATCATACAGACTATGAACAAACTCCGGAACAGTCTTACCCTCACCTTCCTTGGCAAGAATCTGCAATTTATCGAAGTCCTTTCGTCCCAAGCCAGTCTCCTGCTGAATACCATTAGAGAAGGCACCACCCTTCTCCTTGCCTTCATAGTTCAAGGTGAAACGGCCAATACTGTTAGCAACATACTCCTCCAGCGTATTAGGCTCATTGTCATTGAAGTCTATTGCCCCTCTCACCTCATCATAGATGGCATTAAGTTGGCTCATATTACCATTCTTGATGGCATTCTCCACCTTGATGGCACGCTGCTCGGCAGGAGTCAGATTCTCCAGCACCTTGGCTCTAGCCTCCATATTCTCCTTTCGATAGAGTGTTTTCAGCTTATCAGCCTGAGCCTTCAACTCCTTGGCAGATTCCGTAAGATTAGCCTGTCTAGCCAGCAGCTGAGCCTTGGTTGTGTTCAGCTCCTTAATCTGATCAGGTTCCAGGTCTATCTCACCATTCACGTAGCGATCAAGCACCTTATCAACACCATCAATCTCTCGCTGCACCTCATTCGACTGAATGCGATAGATACGCTTGCGCTCTGAGGCAATAAAGTCACTAGCCTCATCCATTGTAGGATATTGCTTCTTCAATTCCTCATCACTAAGCACTTCAACCTCGCGACTCTCTATAGGAGCAACGTCACCCTCATTCACGCCAGCATCAGCTATCTTCTGGGTGCGGTCTGCCTTGATAGCCTGAGCCTCCTCAGGAGTCATCACGGCAGAACGAATCTTATTCCAGTTGTCAAAACGAGCCTGCAGGTCTGCAATCTGTCCCTCCATCTGCTTGTTAGCCAAAGTTCTGGTCTCGGCATTTTTCGGGTCCAGATCAGCATTGATGGACAACCATTCCTCATTGTTGGCAATATGTTCTCTGAGCTGGTTGATACGCTTCTGCAAAGCCTGCTTCTCGGCAACAATATTAGCGAAAAGCGCCTTGCGGTCTTCCCCGGCTGTTTCTTGCAGATATTCTGCAGCCACCTTAGGGTCGGTCTGAGTATCAGAATAGTCTGGCTGACCAGCTGCATAGCCAAAGATACCCTTCTTATATCGCTCCTGCTTCTCTGCCTCAGCCTTGGCTGCATCATCATTGGCACGCTGTGCGTCCTCGGCATCCAGCTCTGCACCAATAGAGGCATCGAGCGCATTCTGTCGCCAGGCATTAAACTCGTCCTTGCTCAGGGCGATATTGTCCTTACCATCAGAAAGCACAATCTTGCCATCCTCGCTATATCCGGCAAAGGTCATTTGCATTGGTTCGTCACCTGATTCCATGGCTACCTCCACGATGTCGCTAGGCTTCAACCCACTGCCATCAAACTGAGATCGGAACTGCTTATATCTAGCATCCACCTGATCAGCAAACTTCTGATTGATATAATCATCCATAGGAATAGGTGTACCCACTTCCTTGATGTCGGCACTAGAAACCTGCTTGATGGTAGGCTGTCCCTGCTCGTCAGGCACAACCACGAAACCGCCACCATATTCATTGGCTTTCTTCAAGAATACCTGCTGACCTGTAGTAAGGGTAGCTGGCACGATGTTTCCGTCTTCCGTCTGATATGGCCAAAGCTGCTCCTTCAATGCCTCGCCATAGCCATCATCGGCATGCTGCAAAGCATCATAAACGCCCATCTTGGCATCCTGAGCCTCCACATATTTATGCACAGCATCCTGCTGCGACGGAGTCAAAGAATTGGCACGCTGAGCTACAAACTGCTCCATGTCCTTGCCATCCTCGTATGCCTTCACCACAACATTCATCTGTGCCTCATCACCGCCAAAAGCACGCTTCAATCGAGCTTTCGAAACATCATCGTTATGATCAATCGCCTTCAAGCCCTCAGCATCCCCCTTCTGGTAAGCATTCTGTCCCATCACATAGGCATCAGGCTTGCTTTCATTGGAAGGTGTTTCACCCTCAACAGGAGGCGTTGGTGGCTCTGTAGGTGGAACCTCAGCAGCAGACTCCTTTCCACCAGCAGAACCATCTACCGGAGCAGCATTCTCAACAGGAGTAGCTGGCTTCTCTCCCTCAACACCGCTCTGTTCAATGCGCTTCTGCTCATTTCCATGTGCAGTATTGTAGAGGTCATCTACCGTCTGCTTCATTTCACGTTTCAGTTCGATGGAGTTGTAAAGCTCTTTAAGATAAGATTCCACCAATGGTGCATATTTCTTATCTTTCGACTCCAAAGCCTTACGAAGTGTACCGCGCGCCACACCATGGGAATCCTCAAACGTATTGACAAACTCCCTCATCACGGAACTGTTTTCAAGGGCGCTGTCATAATAATGGCGATAAGCATCAACCTGCTTCTGCTCCTCCTCAGTAAGGATGATGCCCTTCTGCTGCTTATCCATGATGTCCTTGATGGCACCAGCATTCTGATGCAGATAGACTGCAGCCTTATCCTCATCCGTCAATTTCTCACCCATATTATATTTCTGCGCTGCCTTGTTGTATAAGCCATCAAGATGCTCCTGCGTAAACTCATTGTGGAACTCACCTTCCAGCACAGAAGTCAAACCAAGAGTCTTCTCATACTCCAGTTTCTTGTCTGCCTTCTGAGCCTCAGCAAGAGAAGAATACTCTTGTCTGTCAATGATACCGCCATCCTTATTCAAGGTTTCGAGATACACCTTTCCGTCATGATCCATCGGTTGCACGATGATGGAATCAACCACAGGCGAGAAAGAAGAAGGTCGCTTGCCTTCCACCACAGCCATCATCTTAGCCTTCAACACTTCCGGCACACTCTTGTCGTTCATCAGGTCCATATATTTCTGGGTAAGCTGCCCATCAAGTCGCTGGGCGTTCTCACCCTCCACGGCATACTCCCCAATGCCCACCTTCTCAAAGGCATCACGAAGATCCTCATAGCCGAATCGCTTCAACTCGGCAATATCCTGATCCGTGAAGTCAAACTTCTTGTTAAACTCCCTCGCATCCTTGAATCGAGCATACTTGCCCACCATGCCCGGCAAACCGATAGCAGTAAGGTTCGCCATGCTCTCCAAGAAACTCTCAGCTGCATCCTTGCCAGTAGGCTTGAAGTTTGGATCCTGCGCCATACGCTCCAACATCTGATGACCGGTCATGATACCGGAATCCACTACCTTTCCACCAACATCAGCCAGAATATTGGTAGCCAAGCCTCTGCCCTTGCCTAGCATATTAGCAATAGTATTACCCTGCATGATAACACCTAAGGCACTCTGTTGTGTTCCCTCTAATAAAGTATCAAGCGCAATCTTCCACCCAGAAGGATTGTAAATCTTGCCATTCTCATCAAACTGACCTGTACGATAAGTTTCATCAATAGGCTTCGAGATTGCAGACTGACCACCAAAGGTAACAGCACCATGCACGGCTCCACTCTTCAAAGCCTCGGTCTTGCTCTTGCCGATAAGCAGTTTAGCGGCACGTGCAGCCATTCTGCTCTCCATACCCTTTGCCATCAAGTCACCTGCCAGTCTGCCCTCAGCCTTAGCCAACATGCTCTTGGTCAACTTGCCACCTGCTGCTCCCGGCAACCAATAACTCCAGGCATCACCTGCAAAGGTCAGAGCACCACTAGCCACGTTCTCCCAGAAGCCCGGCTGATACTGCTGATTGGCAATATCCTCCAGCCAGTTCTGATAGTCCGTCTGAACAGCCTTGCGAGTAATCTTACCCACAATAGTGTTACCCAAACCAGTCTTCATGATGTACTCAGCACTACCCTTAGGCATCATACCCTTAATCTCCAGCTGGTCGAGTTCATTCTTAAGAACAGAATTGATCATCGGCTTGAACTGCTTAGGATCACCACTCATACCGCCATTCAAGCCATATCGCTGCATCACCTTGAATGCGGCATTGCTCATATCGTTCAGGAACTGCGGATTCCGGTAAAGATTGCCAAACTTCTTCTGCAAATCAGAAAGCACCTTTGCAGGATCCTTGGCCTCGTTTGCCTCATACTGAGCACCAAGTGCTGTACCCAGACGAAGATTAGCCGGAATAAACTGGCTTCCTTCCATTCCCTCCGTAAATGCCTTACTGCCTGTCTCCTGAGCCTTGTTGTACTCATCCACTACAGATGGACTCACATATTTACTGATAACGTCAGAAAGCGCCTCGTTGATGTCCTGGTTCATCAGTCTGTCCTGCACATTCTCATCATGAGAATAGAGGCGTGTAGCAATACCCTCAGCGATGTCACGATAGTTCGGGCCATACTTGTTAACCAAACTCTGTACCATAGCTGGTTTCAGGAACTGTCCTACATAGTCATCATAGCTGATACCCATGCTGTCTGCCTCCTGCTTCAACTTATCCTGCACACCATGACTATACCATTGCGCTTCGATACTTCTCTCAGCATCCTGCACCGTATCGTCAGGTAAAGAAGCCACTACCTGGTTGGTAACGTCCATGGCCGAACGGTTGGCATATCTGCCCAGAGCAGACTGCACAATCTGCACTGCCTCCTCATTGCTATTGGCAGTACCATCAGCCAACAAGTCGGCAACCATGTTTTCAAAGTAAGTACCCTGCTTATCCGGTCTCTGCTTCCAGTTCTCCAGATAGTTGGCAAGTTTGGCATCCAACAAGCCTTCGTTATTAACCACGCTGATTGGTGCTGTAACAGGAGTCTCCTCTTTAGATTCAGGAGAAGCCTCCTGCTGTGCTGGCTGCTGTACCTGCTGATTATTGTCTTGTGGCTGCTGCATATTATCACCAAGAAGCATATTGGCTATCATACCACCCATCTTCTGCTCCCTGCCGATATTTCCGACATCCACCTTCGGAATCATGCCGAGTGCTTGCGAAATAAAGCCAGGCTTCTTTAACTCGCCTCGCTGATACTCATCATTCAGCTGAGCCAAGTCCTTGAAGTTGCCAGGCTTGTTATCAGGTGAATTGTAAGCATCAAGTACCTCCTGAGGATATTCTGTCTTCGGCTTCGCTACAGGTTGCGCCACCTGCGGTTTAGAAGCATGAGCAGAAGCAACAACTTGCTTACCACCACCAATAGAAGGAGATGCAGCTGGCTCTAGCACCATCTTGTCAAAGTCTGCCTGTGTTCCCACATCATACCCCATGTTTTTGGCTTCATTATAATACCAGTCACGATCTTCCTTATTGTTCAAGTCCTTTTTAAAGTCATCATAGCTACCTACTTCATAGCCATTGTTCTTGAACTCATTATAAAAATATTGTCTGTCTTGCTCGTCAAACATACTTTATCTGATTTTGATTAATATTCTATTACTATCTTCTAGATGGTGGAACTTTACTTCCACCGCCCCTACGTGAAGGAGGAACCTTGCTGCCACCACGTCCTCTTCTTGAAGGAGGCGTCCGGTCAAACTTCATCTGAGCCTTTGCCCATCTTGAAGCCTGCTGTCTGTTCTTCTCGTTAGCCCAGGTTCCACCCCTGCCATCATTTCCACCGATAGACATACCGTTATTCTCTGCCCACTTGTTTACAAGTTTCTTAAACTTAGGGTCGTTCACATATCTGGTATTGAAATCATCAGCCTCCTTCTGGTTGGCATTTCTCTGATTCTGTCCCTCTGTCTGCGAATGGATATGCTCTATCTGCGCTCCCTTCACTGCTACACTGGCGTTATGATCAGCAGCTCCGGCATTGGCATTGTTGGTTTGGGCATCAAGCAAATGCCCCTTCTTGCCTCTCAGTTCGTCTTCCGTCTTGGTCTTGGCTGTAGAAAGACCTGCTGCAGCCTTGGATGCTTCCTGTCTTGCCTGTTCGGTCTTCACCTTTTCTGGTGTCAAAGCATCCTCCTGCGCTTTCTGCGACCCACGATAAGCAGCCAGCGCCTCGTTAGCCTTGGCTGCAGCCTCAGCTTGCATCTGTGCTTGCTTATTCTGTCTGTCCTTCCAGATATTCACCATCATTTGGTCATAGCCTTTCTGACGAAGGGCTTCTGTACCTTCCCTCAGCTTGCGTTGGCGTTCGGTAAGCTCTTGTGCTGATTCTATCTTCTGCGATGGAGCACCTTGTGTTGTACCGAAGAAATTGCCAAGATGCATAAAGAAATTACTCCATTGCTCCATTTTTGCCTGCCTCTCCGCTTTCTTCCTCATGGCTTCATTGGCAGCTACGGTTTTATCAGCATCACCAAGGTTACTGAGCCAAGGCATGAAGGCAGCCCAATTACCATCACCATTCTTCTGGTAATCTCTCATGATGTCATAAGGCTTCATCTGCTGCAAGATAGGATTCTGCTCTATCTCGCTATAAGGTCTGCTCCAGTCAATCTTGATTCCCTGGTTAGGCTCAACCTTGGTAATATCTTCGGTTGGCTGCTGGGTGAAGGATGGCTGATTTCCTGCTACCAAACCATTTGTATCTATTGGAGCTGTTGCTGTTGTAGATGTAGCTTGTGCAGCTGAACTATCCCCACTTCGTGGTGTCTGCTCAGGAGAAGTAACTGGCTCAGAAGGTGCTGAAAGCCCATCATTGGATGGAAAATCGGTTACAGGTGTCACAGCTGTTGCCGGACGTTTCGGAGTTAAATCGTCACTCATAAATCCCATAATTACCTCCTTCCTTAAATTGGCAACATACTTGCAGCACTAGCCAATCCACTCGTAGCATCAGTGATACTCTGTGCAGTAGAAAGAGCCTTCTCCTTCTTGGCAGAAGCAATATAATTAGTCATTGCGTCAATCTGCGAATCAGCACCAGTCCAAACGTTTTCCTTTGTCTGAGCACCTTGCACGGCAGCCTCCTGCATCATCTTGCCCACCTGCTCCTGAGCAGCCTGCTTGCTCAACGCCACCGCTTCGTCAGAGCCACCACTAACAATATTCGTGTTCTTTGCCTTTTGCGTAGCATCATCCAATACCTTCTGTGCATTGGTCACGGCCACCTGATTCTCCGCTGTCTGCGTAGGATCCTGATAATACAGATTGTCCCGGTGATCCTTCACCTGCTGCAATCGGTCTTGATAAGTTTGGATATACTGATCATATCCTCTGTTTCTAGCTTTAGCAGCCAGCAGTCCACCTGCTACAGAGGTAGCACCACCTAAAATGCCGCCTACATGGCCTTTAAGGCTACCTGCAATTTTTCCTATAAGTCCCATAAAATTCGAATTTAATGTTTAAACTGTGCTAAAGTAATGCGTTTTTCTTGCCTATCGGTGATAAGTTCCGCAACTTGAACACCAACTTTCGGTATTTTTCACTATATTTGCACTCGAAAACTATCAGTAATCAATTAAATTCTTAAAATATGGCAACAAAAAAAGATAATAGCAATGAGCCGAAACCAAAGCGAAAGAAGACTGGTGGACGCAAGGCTGGCACGGCAAACAAGATAACGAAAACGGTACGTGAAAGCCTTAGCGATGCCATCACTGGCTATTTCAACGGAATCAACGAAAAAGGCTACTCTCTAGCCAGTGACCTCATGCAGATAGAAGAACCAGCCGGACGCTTGGCAATGGTAGCCAAATTTCTCCCCTACGTTGCTCCAAAACTTCAATCCATATCATTCAACAATGATGAGCATCGAAGCCTGTCAGTTGAAGAGTCCTTCATGGAGCTGGAGGAGAAATTTGAGAAACAGGAGACCACCATCAACATCAAGAATCTCAAAATTGTTAATAATGGCTAAATACAAAAAAAAGGTAGCCTTCTCTAAAATTTCTGCTACTTTAGAGAAGACTACCCTATGGTATGAAATTGACTGAATCTGTCAAATATTAAGTTTTATTGGCACAATTTTAAGATATATTAGCTACTTTTTATCTCTCATGCGCTCAAAATACTTCGTCTGGTCTTTGGTGATATTCTTCACCTTAATCTGTATAGTACAGTTCTTAGGCACTGTATCATTGATATTATCCATCAGTTGCCGGATAATGTCATCCGTGTTCCGGTAGCCCTTACCTTCCACATGACCAACCATCTCACCCATGAAGTATGCATCAGCACTTAGTTCAAAGGTTTCCTCCACCTTCTCAAACACCGGAGCATGATACACCTGCGTTCGCCTGCTCGGATCATTGGTAAAGAAGATTTTCTCCACCACCTTCTCATTAAGTTCCCAGGCTCTGGAGAAATCCGGCTTCACATAGCCCATGGTAATCTTGTGGGTGCTTATATGATTCAGGGCAAAACCAATATCCTCATAGTTGGCTCCCAGATCATTCTGTGCAATAGTAGCCCAGGTATGGCGAAATGTATAAGGAGTATAGTAATTCTCTGAGAAATTCAAATGAATCTCGCATATCTTACGCAAGAAGAAATCAATATTCGTGTCCATAGAGTGAGAACTAACATACTTTTTGTGAAACGTAAACAAGTATGAATCATCCTTAGGGGCAAGATATTTATCAATAGTTGGCAATAACATATCAGGAACCTTCATTTCTATATATGCTTTGTCTGCGCGCTTTGTTCTTGTTTTCTTGCGCTCATAATGTAAAATGCCATCATAATAATCAGCCTTCTGCATCTTATATAAATCTGCTATATTGATTCCTGCTAGGCACAATATCATCTTGCAAACATCCAAGGCAAATTGCAGATTTTCATTCTCTGGTAAGATGCTAAACAACTTTCGGCACTCTTCCATTGTAATGGCTTTCTTCTTTGCTCTATCAATCTTGGCTATATTTACCCTTTCCCATGGATTGTTTTTAATCAATATCTGGTCCGTATCATAGTCGTTATATCGTTTCAACGCTTCTTTATACATCTTCTTTACGAAAATCGGATAAGTACTCTTGCAGGAGCGATAGCCCGAAAGACTATCAAGCCAAGATTCAACAAAAGGTACAGTCATCTGTGAAAAGAGAATCTTTTGATTTCCAGCGAATCTCTCCAGACTCTGCAAAGAGTTAGTATAAGCCTTAACAGAACCTTCTTGCAGCTCATTAGATATAGAACTTATATAACTCCGGGCAAAGTCGGAAAAGCACAGTTCCTGATCTGATTTCAAAAGATAATCTCTTACCTGTAATACAGTCCAATCTTTACTATCAACCTTGTTCAGCTTTTCCACCCATTTGTTGATAGTAGACATACATGACTCTAGCACAAAAGAGTCCTTCACTTCTTTTGTTCCTTTTACAACGCCCTTATCGTTTACCACTTTATCTGTCTTCACATGAGTTTTCTTCCGATTTTGCGTAATTCGGATAAAGACGGAATAAAAACCATCAGAACGTTTGTCGAATACTACTACTTTAAATGTTGCCATACTTCATTTTTTTACTAGAACCATACTAGAACATTCTCTTTAATCTGTCACATTTTACGTGTCAAACAAACAGAAATTTAAGTATGAATAACCGCATAAACAAAGCCTTTTCAGGTAATTATCTGAAATTCAAAGACATACTGTCATACCTAAGATAATTTGTACTTCATTTTCATTTTCTCGTTATTTATTATTGTTTTAACTATGAATTCTTG
>ERZ1027239.128-NODE-128-length-30377-cov-15.919398_pt1 | contig 30377 bp, 28 predicted proteins | sample MGYA00519476_ERZ1027239 | MGnify/ENA primary metagenome ERZ1027239 (study PRJEB26926, sample SAMN06164636) | human gut metagenome | biome: ENVO:00009003; feature: ENVO:2100002; material: ENVO:00002003 | host: Homo sapiens | place: USA | collected 2012 ... | reverse complement strand
CCTGGGCTATGTGCTACATTGGGCTTTCAGCCCGTCCTTGCTAAATCCGAAACTTGAATAAGTTTAGTGAGTTTAATGAGTTTGGCGGGGCTTATTAAACCCATTAAACTCATTAAACTTATTAAACTTTAATACCATTCTCCGTCATCGTCGGACGAGCTGTTTCCACCAGAACTATTGTCGTTGTTCATTTGTTCAAGTTGTTCGGGAGTATATTCGTCTTCGTAATGTTGCTCAATCGGAGCCGTTTCAAGCGGTAAGTTTTGAGGCAGTTGGAGTGGAGCAAAAGTCTTGTCGTAGAACTGTTGGTAGTCATTTATACTAAACGCAGTGCCGATAAGGTCGAGGTTTTGCTTTGACACAATCAACACACGTCCCTTGTTGAGGTAGGGAATCATCTCTTTCGACTTAAACACACGTTGTGCGTAAGCGTGAGCTTCATCGTAAGAGTTAAAGCCCGAAACTACAAATTGACTGAGGCCATTGTCCGTTGTGATATTCATATCAAATCCACGCACTACAAACGTCGTAAAGTTGAAGTGCGCCATTTCGTAGAGCAGTTGGTTGGCATTGATAGAGTCGGTAGGGTAAGCCAACACAAAGAGGTAGGGCGCATTGCGCTCAGCCGTGAACTGTCTACTCTTATTGGCATCGTCGACTGCGGCATCAGCAGAGGCCGTGCGGCGGTCCCATAACGAACCGAGATCGAAAGTGCCCGTTCCGATCTTACGTCCGGCTTCCAATCCTTTTACAATCATGCCTGCAAGCGGGCTGACATCACTTTCAGGATATTTCTCTACCAATCCACGCAGTTCCTCTATCAACTCCTTCGTGGTAGATGTGTTGAGATGCGCCAAAGCATGTACGAGTATAAACTTCGGGCGGTTCACCCCATTCATAAATTCATTAGTAGAGCGTTCAAAGTTAGCGTCAACTTGCTGTACGTTGCGTTGGCGATAAGCTTGGTAAGTAGCCGTATAGAGCGAGTCTTCCATCTGCTTGCCGTAGCGTGCTTTGTATTCAAAGTCAGGGTCGTTAATCACCTTTGTTCGTTCGTCGTCGGCAAAGTGTTGCGCCATGTATTGCCGCATGAGCGTAGCACGGTCGGTGCGTCCCCAACGAGAATAGAGCAAGAACAACTGATAGTAAACGTCAGCGAGTTGTTCATACGTAGGGTATTGCTTCGTAATACGTTCAAGGGTAGAAGCAGCTAAGGGGAAGTCCTCCAACTCGTCCTTTTCTATCAATCCCGCATTATAGAGAGCGTCCATGATCACCTTGTCAGAAGCTTCACGCGCCTCGTCGGTAAAGGGAATATCTTTAAGGTAATATTCACGTTGGTGAGGGTCGTTGGCCACAGAGTCGTTGGTCTCAGCACCCTCTTCACGCTGGTCTTCCACCTGTGCCAAAGAGTCCTGAGCCGCTTGAAGCGAATCATCAGCCTCATAGTCAAATCCTTCACCATTGTCCATAGCAATGACCGTGCGGTTAGAGCGGCGCCAATTATCTTCATTCTTACGTTTGCCCCATCGGCTTACGAAGTCCTGCTTTCCTTGCATCACCACCGTGGGATTATAGAAGTACCAAGCCTTGTTGTTTTGTTGAATGTTGGGACGTGAGGTAGTAAAACTCGTGTTCGCCCCATTGTTGTTCTGCGCATTCTCGTCAGCACGTGCTTGAGCCGCGGAGTCACGTTTTGCCTTGCGTTCCTCGGCTTCCTTCTTCTTCAGCGCGTCAATCACGCGGTCGATGGCCGCATTGCGATCCGCCTCGCTCATGCGTGCCAAGGCTTGCAGGCTGTCTTGTAGGTGAATAGAAGAGGTAAAAGGCACCAACTTGTCCAGTATCTTTGAGCGACGCGTAATGTCCTCAAAGTCCTCGCGCGTCTTATCGATAAGCCCGATAGCCTCCGTATAGCAGGGTTGTGCGAGATCAAACTGTCGGCGGTCCCAATACACCTCGCCCAGTCGGAGCAGAAGAATGCCCTTTTCGATGCCATTGCGTTTGCTCTTCGTGCGCCCCTTTTCGTAAGCACTGACGGCAGAAGCCGTGTCGTGCTGTGCCAAATAGATGTTGCCCATAGCGTAATACACTTGGTCAAGGTAGTCCTTGTTATTGTCCGAGCGTGCCATGCGGCGCAACTTGCTAATCATCTTTTTGCCCTGTCCGCCTTGTTCAGCCAACACTTCCGTTTGTAAGATGCGAGCATTAAAGGCCAGCTCAAAGGGAGGACTCTTACGAATGCACTTCTGTAAGGCTGCGTATGCTTCCTTGTTGTTTCCTAAGTGTTGATTAACCTGTCCTAATAAGTAGTAAAGGCGAGCCTGTCGATAACTGCCTTTTACATGCTTAGCAGCTCTCGAAAGATAAGGCAAGGCTTCTTCAAAGCGTTCTTGGCGCAGTAGTAGGTCAGCCTGTGTGGCATCTGCTTCGCGTAGCGTTTGGCGCGTAACGGAGTCGCGACGCATACGTTTTAGCGCATCTTCGGCATCGTAGTACCACTTCACCTGTGCATAACAACGAGCTAACCACTGTCGTGCTTCAGAGGCCACTTCGGGTTCGGCCGCGTAGAGGCGTGTGATGTACGAGAAGGTGGCTGCCGCTTCAAAAAAGTCTCCCTTCATAAATTGCGAACGCCCCATCAAGAGCCAAGCATTCTTCAAGAATGGGTTAAATTCCTTGCGTTGTAAGTAAGCCTTCATCTTAGGCGACTTGCGCTTATTGGCACTCACCACGGGGCGACGCTTAATGCTATGTAGTGAAATGGCCTTTTGACATTTCGTAATAGCCGTTTCGAAATTACTCTTGCCAGTTGTACGCGACTTCTCGTTGCCTACCAAGAATACGGGCAACAATTGTGTATAGTCGTCCTTATGACCACTTACTTTGGCCTGTTCGCCTTCGATGTAGGCTTGCGAACCATTGAAGAATACGTTGTAGCGTGTCGTGAACGACTGCCAAAAGCGCGAACCCGCCGTATTCTTCTTAGTAGAACACGACGTGAGCCCCCATAGCAGTAATGCTATGCTTATAAATATGCAAGTGAAACGTTTCAATCGAAGTGAAGGTGTATGGTTGGTGGAAGGTAAAACTTGGGGAAGTAGTTGTAAACTTATAAACGTGCAAGGATAGCTTTTATTGTTCTTGCTATGGCATAAATGGCAATGCTGACTAAGATGATAGAAGCACCGCCAGGCACGTCGACGTAATACGAGAGTAATAGACCGCCTACGCAACCCATATACGCAAAAAGCACTGAAAGCCACACAATACGATTATAAGTGTGGGCAAAGAGGGCGGCCGTCATTTGGGGCACACTGAGTAGTGAGATGACCATCACGATGCCTACCATGTGGAGGCAACCTACGATGGTGAGAGCTGTGAGCAGTGTCATACCTAATTCGATGGCCGTAACAGGAATGCCTTGCGTACGGGCAAAGTTTGCATCGCAAGCCACACTTATAATCGTACGTTGCAGAAGGGCGTATCCCACAATGGTGAATAGGGTGAGTAGTCCTAATACAATAAGGTCGGCGTGCGATATGCTCAGTATGTCGCCAAAGAGGTAAGAGGGCAAGTCCGTCATAAAGCCTGGAGCAAGGTAGGCAAAGAGTATGCCTAAGGCCATGCCCAACGTCCATAGTAGGGCAATGGCAGAGTCCTCGCGTACTGCGCGCCTGCCACTAATCCAACGTATGCCTAATCCAGAAAGTGTAGCAAACAAGGCTGCTCCCAACAAGGGGGAGAAGCCAAAGTAAGCTCCCAGGCCCACACCGCCTAACGAGGCATGGGCCATGCCACCACCCGCAATTACCATACGGCGTGTCACAACGTAAGTGCCTATAATGGCACAAAGCACAGAGGCCAACAGTGCACCTACTAAGGCGTTTTGAAAAAAGGTATATGTGAGTAGCATTTATATGTGTATTTTATTCTGCCATTAGGAGCATGGCCTCGTCCTTAAGATCGTCGGGTAGGTTGACTGAACGGAGTTGTAGAGAACGCAACCATGCAGCCACCTCGTGTGGTTGCATCGTGGTCATGACCTCTTCAAATTGTTCTACTTCTTGGGGCGTGTAACTATCAGAAGGCCTTCCTTTGAAGGAGTCAAGTTCTTCGTCGTCAAAGTATTCAATCGGTTGAGCCAAAGCCGCTGCCATTTCGTCTTTTTCGCAAACGGCATGCTTACCACAACATCCTTCAGGACGCTTCTTAATGTGTGGCATCTCGTTTATCTCACCGCGTTCAAGTTGCCGTTGCAGTGAGCGATTGCGCAACCAACCTGCTATAGCGGCTATTACGCAAAGTACAATAAGTGATAATATGAGAACAAGCATGTTTCTTAATGTGCTAATATGCTAATGCGGGGGAAATGTGCAAATGTGAGAATGTGCAAATGCGGGGGAAATGTGCAAATGTGAGAATGTGCAAATGTGCAAATGATTTAATGTTTTAATAACTGCATGTACACGTGTACAAAGGCGACCATTTGCACATTTGCACATTTACACATTTGCACATTTCCCAAGCATGTGCAAATGATTTAATGTTTTAATAACTGCGTGTACAAAGGCGACCATTTGCACATTTGCACATTCTCACATTTGCACATTTTCCTCAGCATTTTTCCAAGTCGCGCCAAAAGTGTGGGTAGCTTTTGCTTACTACTTCAGGGTCAGCTATTTCGACTCCTTCGCACAGTAAGCAAGCAGGGGCAAAGGCCATCGCCATGCGGTGGTCGTGATAGGTAGCTATGGGTTGTCCGTTATAATGAGGAGCATTGGCTGGATAATGATGAATATAAAGCACATCATCGCCCTCAATGCCCAACGTAATGCCCAACTTGACCAACTCATTTTGCAATGCCGCCATGCGGTCCGTCTCCTTTATGCGAAGCGACTGTAGACCCGTAAATCGGAAAGGTTGGCCTAATAAGGCACAAGTCACAACCAATGTTTGGGCTAAGTCTGGTTGGTTAACTAAATCGAGTTCATACACCTCGTTGGGAGCGATCCGTGCTTCCTTAGAGCGTGTCAGCATCACACTTCCGCGTGCTTCATCAAACGTCGTCTTCACTCCCAATGGAGCAAAGAAGTGTTGCACGGCACTATCCCCTTGCAGACTCTCCTTATGCAGCCAGGGTAAAGTAATACACGCATCAGCATCGTCGGTTAAAGCCATGATTTCATACCAATACGAGGCTGCACTCCAATCGCTTTCAATGGAGTATATCACGTCATCATGATACCCACCTGGAGCAACGTGCAGCGTTTGGTCGTCTACCCATGCAATGTTTGCTCCAAACGTTTGCATCATGCTTACCGTCATGTTGATATAAGGCCGCGAGATAACCTCGCCCACCAAATGCATCGTCAATCCTTCGTCCATCATAGGACCTATCATCAGCAAGGCAGAGATATACTGCGAACTTACGTTGGCGGGCAGTTGAATGTTACCCCCCTTTAGTTGATGTCCTTTCACGTGAAGCGGTGGATAGCCTTGCTTCTCGACGTAGCCTATTTCGCCTCCCAATTCACGCAGTGCGTCGACCAGTACTCCGATGGGACGTTGGCGCATACGTTCCGTACCCGTCATAATATGTTCCTCGTCGTGACATATAGAAAAGAAAGCCGTCAGAAAGCGCATAGCCGTACCTGCCGCCATAATATCCACCGTGAGGGGGCGATTGCGTAAGGCGTTCCACATTACACGTGTATCGTCACAGATCGACATACGTTCTACGCTTGACCCCGTACCGCTTAGGGCACAGAGTAGTAATGCACGATTGCTGAGACTCTTTGACGAAGGCAATTCTATGGTCGCTTGAATTTTATGAGGCAAGTGAGGAGTATATGTCATGACTGTATCATTTCGTGTGAAGTAGGAGGTGGCCTATCTTGACCGCACAAGAGAGGTCAATCTTTTGCTTCTGCTTGTGCTTTATTTGTTGGCAAAGTTATCGTTTTTTCGCTGAAAAAGTGGCTTAATGTAGGGTGTAAATACATTTTCTTCAAAAAAAAGTGGCTTAGGAATTTGTTAGTTAGGCAAAAAGCCGTACTTTTGCACTCGCAATTCGGGGTGTAGCTCAGCCCGGTTAGAGTACGCGTCTGGGGGGCGTGTGGTCGCTGGTTCGAATCCAGTCACCCCGACTTTGAATTGTAAGGCAGTTAGTCAGCAATGACTAACTGCCTTTTTGTTTGGAACAAAATGGATTTCTGCAATTTATCGGCCTAATTGGGGGGCGGGTTTGTAACCCGCCCCCCAATTAGGCCGATAAATTGCAGTTTACCTCACTCCTTTTTGTTCATTACGCAATACTTTCGTAACTTTGGCCAGAATTTACGACCTTTTAATTCCACTTTATCACTACACGCCCCTATCTCACACCCTATATGATACGAAAGTTATGCCTACTATGGTGCGCAATGATTGCACTCATGGCTTCAGCACAAGAATACGATGCTTCGTTTAACACCCTACGACTGCCCGTGTCGTCACACACTGCAGCCTTGGGCGGACAAAACGTTTCGCTCATTGAAGATGCTCCCGCTATAGGGTGGAGCAACCCTGCGCTCTATGCCAACGCGAGCGACCTTTCGTTGGGTCTTAACTTTATGACGTATGCGGCAGGTAGTAACTGGATGGGGGCACACTTCGTCCACGCATTGGGCGACCGCCACACACTAGCCGTGGGCGCACAGATGATGAACTTTGGTAAAATGGACGAAACGGATGAGTCGGGCAACGTTATAGGCGAGGTGAGCGCAAAGGACTTTGTCATTGGTGTGGGCTATAGTTACTTGCTTTCTGACCGTTGGTCGGGCGGTGCAAACTTGAAGTACATCGTGTCAAACTTGGCTGGCTATTCGGCCATGTCGTTTGCCGTTGACGTGGGTTTGAACTATTACGATGATGAACAAGACCTTTCACTCTCGGCTACGCTGCAAAATATGGGCGCACAACTCAAAGCTTATGACGAGGGACGACACCTCAAAACGCCCTTTGCACTCAACGTGGGTTTCTCTAAGGGATTGGACCACTTACCCATACGATTTCACGTAACCATGACCGATGTTACACGTTGGAAGTCGAGCTACTACGTATTACCCGAAGATAAGGACAACCAAAAGTCAGATAAGGTAAGCTTTGGAAAGATTGCTCTCAACCACTTTGTTGTGGGACTAGACGTACTGCCCACTGACTACCTTTACCTCTCGTTGGGTTACAACTTCCGCCGTGCCTACGAACTGAAAGCAGCAGGGTCGTCACATTGGGCTGGCATCAGTGCTGGTGCTGGCATCAACATCAAACGCTTCAACTTCGGCGTATCATACGCTAAATACCACCACGCAGGCAACTCTTTCATGGCCAACGTGGGATACAAGATTTAGTTGACGAGTTAACAAGTTGACGAGTTAACGGGTAAGTTACTTTTATATAATACAAACTTACTTGTCAACTCGTCAACCTGTTAACTCGTCAACCTGTTAACTCGTCAACTTGTTAACTCGTCAACTTGTTAACTCGTCAACTTGTTAACTCGTCAACCTGTTAACTCGTCAACCTGTTAACTCGTCAACTATAAAAAAGTAAAGAAAATGAAAAAGATCATCATAGCCATTGACGGTCACTCGTCATGCGGCAAAAGCACTATGGCCAAAGATTTGGCTCGCCAAGTAGGATATATTTATGTAGACACGGGGGCCATGTATCGTGCCGTCACACTCTTTGCTTTACAACACCAACTCTTCAACGAAGACGGTAGCGTAAAGGCTGACGAGCTGCAAGAGATGATGCCCCAAGTGGAAGTGGGCTTCCGCCTCGACCCCGATACAAAACTGCCACTCACGCTTCTCAACGGACAGTGTGTTGAGAACGAAATTCGCGGCATGGAGGTGAGCAGCCACGTGAGTCCGATTGCAGCCCTGCCTTTTGTACGCAGTGCCATGACAGCTCAGCAACAACGCATGGGCCAAGACAAGGGCATCGTAATGGACGGCCGCGACATTGGTACGGTGGTTTTCCCCGAAGCCGAACTCAAAATATTCGTTACAGCCTCGGCCGAAGTACGTGCACAACGTCGCTACGACGAATTGAAGGCAAAGGGACAAGATGTCAACTATGACGACATTTTGAAGAACGTACAAGAGCGCGACTACATCGACTCTCACCGCGAAGTGGCTCCGCTACGACAAGCCGACGATGCAATCCTGCTCGACAACTCTCACCTCACCATTGCCCAACAGAAACAATGGCTCTTGATACAGTTCGCACGTCGCACCTCTTGGCTTCCCGTTATTGAACAAGCCTTGACCGATGTGCCCTACCCCACCCATCCCGAAGGACTTTACGAACCGATTGAATATGTGCTCTCAATGGGAGGCAAACGTTTACGCCCCACCTTGCTCTTAATGGCCTATTCTCTTTATAAGGACGATGCCGAGAAGGCACTGCCTGCGGCCGTAGGCATTGAGACGTACCACAACCATACGCTCTTACACGATGACTTGATGGACAATGCTGATATACGACGCGGCAAGGCAACGGTACACAAGAAGTGGAATGACAATACAGCGGTACTCTCAGGCGACACGATGCTCATTATGGCCTTCCGCCATATCATGCAGTGCAAGGCAGCTAACACGGACAAAGTGCTCGACCTCTTTGCACGCACGGCACAAGAGATATGCGAAGGACAGCAATACGATGTCAACTTCGAAACGCGCACAGACGTAACAGAGTCAGAATACATCGAAATGATTCGCCTCAAGACTTCTGTGCTTTTGGCTTGCGCTACGAAAATGGGTGCTTTATTGGCTGATGCGCCAAGCGATGACGCTGAAGTATTGTATCGCTTTGCCGAGCGCATAGGTCTTGCTTTCCAATTACAAGACGATTATCTCGACGTGTATGGCGACCCTGCCGTATTTGGTAAGAAGATAGGTGGTGACATCATGTGTGGCAAGAAGACTTTCTTGCTCATCAACGCTTATCAGCGTGCCAATAGCGACATGAAGGCGGCGCTCATCTCGATCATTGAGGACAAGGAATTACCTGCTGATGAGAAGATACGTGCCGTAACCGACATCTACAACACACTCAACATTCCCGCTATTACGCTTAAAGCTATCAATCATTACTACAAAGATGCCTACACTGAGTTGCAAAAACTCTCATTGCCCCAAAAGCAATGGCAACCTTTGTGGAACTATGCCGAATCGCTCTTAGGACGTAAGAAATAAGAATTGGTTAAAAGGTTAGAGGGTTAGGGGGTTAAAAAGTATGTTTTGAAAATGAAAAGTACAATCTATTCATTTAAAACTAACTTTTTAACCCCCTAACCCTCTAACCCATTGACCTCCGAACCCATTATCCCCATGAACTATATTGACACCCATACACATATATACAGCGAAGAGTTTGACGACGACCGCACAGAAGTTGTCGAACGTGCCCTAAAAGCGGGAGCGCAACACTTGCTTTTGCCCAATATTGACGAAGCTTCTATTCAACCCATGTTGGCACTATGCGAGGCTTATCCCGACCTTTGTCGTCCCATGATGGGACTTCACCCTACCGAACTTCCTGCTGACCCTTGGCCCTTACTCAACAAGATGGAAGGATTGCTTACTGCCCCCAATGCGCCTTACATAGCCGTGGGCGAAGTGGGCATTGACCTTTATTGGGACGACTCGCGACGCGACGAACAAATCTGTGTGTTTAAGCATCAAGCCGAATGGGCCTTGCGCTTCGGCCTACCTCTCATGGTACACAGTCGTGCAGCTCATCGTGAATTAGTAGACACGCTCTTACCTTTTAAAGACGACATTACAGGCATTTTTCATTGTTTTGGTGGCTCTGATGAAGAGGCACACGAGTTGCTACAAACTTTCCCTGGCTTTGTATTAGGCATCGGGGGCGTCGTTACATTTAAGAAGTCCAAACTTCCCGCCGTGTTACGTGCCAACGTTCCGCTCGAACGCATTGTAGTCGAAACCGATGCTCCCTACCTCACCCCAACCCCTTATCGCGGCACACGCAACGAGCCTTCCTACGTACCACTCGTCATCGCCAAATTAGCCGAAGTGTACGAACGCCCAATTGAAGAGGTAGAAGAGATATTGCTTCAAAACACACACCGAATATTTCAATACATCTAATACAGGAGGTAGGTTCGACAAACTGCAATTTGAAAACTTAACATGAATGAACATTAATTATCATTAATTGAACATTAATTATTTCATTAATTTTTTCGTTAATGTTCATTCTCGTTAGGCAGACAAATTGCAGTTTATCTTCTTGTCATAGGCGTGGGATTATCTCTGTTTGGGGCATTATCGTCATAACATTTCGCATTGGCAAAAAAAATACCGAATTCGCGTTTCACAACGCAAATTCGGTTCACAGAACTTATATAGAGATGAAAAAACTATCTTTTTATTTGACTAAGTAACGATTGTTCGTTCCTTAAATCTGTTGCAAATTTAGTGACACTTTTTGCAATTACCAAATGTTTCCAAAGTTTTTTTATTAGAAAGTTGAATTTCTATGATTTTTTGACCAATTGAATGCCTTTATCTGTAATTATAACCACTCTGTTTTTGTAGAGAGTGCCCAGGGCGCGTTTGAACGTCTTCTTGCTAACACCGAAGCGTTCTTGAAGTTCTTCAGGTGAGGAATGGTCAGAGTAGGGGAGAAAGCCCCCTTCTTGCTGAAGTTCATCGTAGAGTTGGTCAGCAAAGTCGCGGAAGCGGCCCTTGCCAATGCGTTGGAGTGAAAGATCGAGTTTTCCGTCAGGGCGAACGTTCACCACCGTGGCCGATAGCACGTCGCCAGCGTGTGGCTCGTTTTCGAATATTTGGTCATCATAGATGAGTCCTGGACAGCGATTATCTGCAATTACTTTAAATCCTAAGGGGGTCTTCTGTTGGATAATAATCTCTACCTCTTGTCCGCGGTGGTAGTCATTGCGGTTGGCGGGTTGTAGGTAACGTTCTACTTTGGCAGAAGCCACGATGCGTTGTGTCTCTTCGTCAATGTGAATGTGTACCAAGTAGCTGCGTCCTTGTTGCATAGGCAGCTTCTGTTCGCGGAACGGAACGAAGAGGTCCTTCATCAGTCCCCAATTCAAGAATGCACCATACTCGTTTACCCAAGCCACCTCTAAGAAAGCAAAGTCGCCCACGCGGGCCAAGGGCGTTTCGAGTGTGCCCACTAATCGTTCGCTTTGGTCAAGGTAAACGAATACGTTTACCTCCGTTCCAAGGTGCATATTGCGTTTTACGTAGTTCTTAGGCATCAATATTTCGCCCAACTCGCCTCCGTCAAGGTAGGCACCATGGTCAGAGAATCGGGTAATGCGTAGCGTATTGTAATCGCCAAGTTTAATCATACGGCAGAAGGAGTTTGGTTGTTATTATCGGGTTGGTAGACACGTCCGTCGAGTAGGTGAATCGTACGGTCGGTCAGTGTGGCCAATTCTTCATCGTGCGTAACGATAACGAAGGTTTGTCCTAATTCATCGCGTAGTTTAAAGAAGAGTTGGTGCAATTCTTGTTTGTTGTGTGTATCAAGGCTACCAGAAGGCTCGTCGGCCAAAATGACATCAGGCTTATTCATCAAGGCGCGTGCTACAGCTACGCGTTGTTTCTCACCTCCTGAGAGTTCAGCAGGCTTGTGTTCTGCGCGGTTGGCGAGTCCCATGAAGTCAAGCAACTCAAGGGCACGCTTTTTATTCTCGCTATTGCTGTGTCGGGCTATCATGCCGGGTATCATCACGTTCTCAAGTGCTGAAAACTCGGGTAATAGTTGGTGAAACTGAAATACGAAACCTAAGTGTTCGCAGCGAAACTGTGAGAGTTTGTTGCTTGATAGCTTGAGAATGTCTTGTCCTGCTATCTCGATGCTACCCGTGTCGGGACGGCAGATGGTGCCCATGATTTGGAGCAATGTAGTTTTGCCCGCACCGCTTGGACCCACGATACTCACTACCTCGTGTGGCTCAATGTTGAGGTCGATGCCTTTGAGCACTTCCAATTGCCCGAAAGACTTATGTATGTTGTGAAGGGAAATCATTGTTCAATGTGCAAATGTGCAAATGTGCTAATGTGTTAATGTGCTAATGTGTTAATGTGCTAATGTGTATTATTGATGTGTATTAAAAAAGGCACACAGGCAACGAAGCCAGTGTGCCATTCTTTATGTGTGTCGCGTTTGACAACGAATGTTACTTCTTAGTAGTTGAAGCGGCTGCAGGGGTTACGCCGAGTTTCTTCATGATAGCTGAAGTAACTTCAGTGCTGAGTGTCTCGTTGATAACGATACCAGCTTGTTGTGAAGCTGTCTTGTCAACGATGTAAACGTAGCCACCTTCTTGAGCAACAGTATTAACAGCGTTCATTACCTTTTGCATAATGGGCTGCATCTTCTTCTGTTGTTCCTTTTGGAAGTTGTCAGTGTTGTCTTGCTGAGCTTGTTGTAAACGAGTGTACATGTCTTGCAACTCTTGTTGATGACGCTCTTTGATGTTAGCGGGAGTGGCATCGGTATCCTCCTTTTGGTACTTTTCAGCCTTAGTTTGGAGTTCCTTTTGCATGCCTTCGATCTCGGTCTGGTACTGCTTATAGATACCTTCGAGTTCAGTTTGTGCTGTCTTGTATTCGGGCATAGCCTGCATAATGGCAGCATAGTCAAAGTGTGCGAACTTTTGAGCGCAGAGGCTCAAGGGTGCTACGAAAAGCACCAACATCAATAATTTCTTAAGCATTTTTGTTGTTATGTGTTATTTTCTAATTTATGGCAAAGGTAAGGCTTGGCCTAAAAACTGCAAAACTATTTCGTAAAAAAATGAGTTATCCTACGTTAAAATATAACTTCAATGGCATTGAAAGTATGGATAGATGAATAGTTTTATAAAAATACGAGCCGTGCGAATCACTTCGAACGGCTCGTCATGCTCTTAGTTAATACGTAAGTTTCGCTGGCAGTGAAACCAGCTCGCTTAGCAGTAGCGAACTTCAAGAGGTCGCTATTCCTTAATCCGTATCACCATATTCGTAATAATAGCGGTAAGTCCGCCTGTAGTGATGCCAGAAGAGAAGATGCTTTGTAGACTATCGGGTAGTTGTTTCAAAATATCGGGCACCATTTCCACACTTAGTCCCATAGCAAAGCTAATGGCCATTACAAGTGTAGCCTTGCGATTGATTGTTTGTGAGGCAATGATACGTATACCAGCTGCGGCCACCGTGCCAAACATGAGCAAGGTGGCACCTCCCAAGACGGGAGCAGGCATCAGAGAGAATACATTACCAATAGCAGGGAACACTCCTAAAATGATGAGCAAAGCTGCAATGAAATAGCCTACATAGCGGCTTGCTACTCCCGTGAGCTGTATCATTCCATTGTTCTGCGCAAAGATACTATTGGGAAATGAAGAGAAAAACAGACCAGCTATCATAGAGTTAAAGCCGTCAGCTAAGATACCACCTTCGGCGCGTTGAATAAACGTTTCCCCTTCAACAGGTTCCTCCGAAATGAGTGAATTGGCGGTAATGTCACCATACGCTTCAATTGAAGTGATGAGGTAAACGAGGCCCAATCCTAATATGGATGAGAAATCAAACGATAGTCCGTACTTAAAAGGTTGTGGATAATTAATTCCTGCATAGCTCTGTATCGAGCTAAAGTCAACCATGCCCAACCACCATGATACAGCATAACCTACTATCAAACCGATAACGATTGACCCCATGCGCAAGAAGCGATTGCTGCTGCGATTAAAGATGATGATGAGCACTAACACCATGAGGGCAATGCCTATGTTTTGAAGTGAACCAAAGTCGGGAGCAGAGGCGTTGCCACCACCGCAAGAAATTATGCCCACCTTGATAAGGCTCATTCCAATCAGCGTAACAACGATGCCACTGACAAGAGGCGTGATGATACGGCGTGCATATTTTAGTATGCGGCTGACAAACATCTCAACTACTGAACCTGCTACCGTAGCACCAAATATGGCTGGTAATCCACCTGCAAGGCCAGCTGTGATAATTGGACCGATAAACGAAAAACTGGTGCCTTGAATACATAACAAGCCACAACCGATTTTACCTAATCGACGACACTGAATAAACGTTGCTACACCCGACACCATGAGCGACATACTAACCAAGAAACTTGTCGTCTCTTGATCTAATTGTATGGCGTTGGCGATAATGAGCGGGGGAGTAATAATGGCTACAAAGATAGCCAACAAGTGTTGCAGTGCGGCAAAGACAGTTTCGCGCAAGGGGGGGCGATCGTTCAAGCCATATATGAGGCCATTGGGCTTAGTACTATTAGCTTGTGTAGTCTGAGAAGTCTTATCTGTCGTACCCATCTTCTTTTATCTTGATTTCACAGTTGTCAAGGCTTTCAATAATAGCCAAGGATTCTACATGAATGCCCATGCTACGCAACTCGTCTCCACCATGTTGGAAGGCTTTTTCTATCAAGAAGCCCATGCCCTTGAGTTCTGCACCAGCTTGTTGTATGAGGTCGATGATGCCTTTAGCTGCGTTACCATTAGCCAAGAAGTCATCGATGAACAATACCTTGTCGCCTTTGCACAAGTAGTCACTGCTCACACATACGTCGTATGAACGTTGTTTGGTGAACGAAAAGACTTTAGTAGCCAACATGCGTTCCATCGTACTGGGTGTCTTCTTCTTAGCAAAAACGACAGGGAGTTCGAGTAAATAACCCACCATAATAGCAGGAGCTATGCCACTGGCTTCAACCGTTATGATCTTGTTGATGTCAGTACTGGCAAAGCGGCGCACAAACTCTACGGCCATAGATTTCATCAAGATAGGGTCCATCTGATGATTAATAAAGTTGTCTACTTTCAAAATGCCTCCTTCAAAGCATTTTCCGTCACGAAGAATACGGTCTTTTAGGGCTTTCATATAGTTGATTTTGATGTTTTTAGGAGATGGGATGGGTAGAATACAGTTGTGCGAATGTGTAAAATGAGAGATTTACACATTCGCACACCATTTAGCAGCGTATGCCTTTATCGGCGCACACGCACTTCAATGCCTTGACGGCTTAATTCTTTCACGGCCTTATCGATGGCCTCATAATGCTCAGGTGCAATGCCCAACTTAGGCAAGTCGAGCGTGGGTAATGCATCATCAGAGTGAAGCTTTTCTTCAGCTACAGGACCCAAAATCATGCCCACGCATGACGTGTTGTTGGTAATAGGGTCAATCAAGATGAAAGCCCCCGTTGGCTTATTGTCCTTATAAGCATCAAAGAAGAGTTCCTTTGAAGTTACAATCACGGCACGGCCGATCTCGTTGAGTTCGAGGTGATCTACCTCACTCTTATCGAGCGTATTGATGTCTACTTTATAAGCAAAGTGGTCAATGCGACATCGGCTTGTATTAGTCGTTTGTTTCAGATAGAACGACTTATTAACGTCCATCGGTTGTTCGTCCATCCATACCAACATGGCCTCAAAGTGACGACCTATGTTTGGCACGTTATCAGGGTGAACCAACATTTCGCCACGTGAGATGTCTATTTCGTCCTCTAATTGCAACGTTACGCATTGAGGGGGGAAAGCGTAGTCTAAGTCACCGTCGTAAGTCACGATGCGCTTTACGTGGCTGCGTTTGCCTGAAGGAAGAGCCATTACCTCATCGCCTTTACGCACTACACCGCTTGCAATCTTTCCGCAGAAGCCGCGGAAGTTGAGGTCGGGGCGTAACACGTATTGTACGGGGTAACGGAAATCCTTGAGATTATGGTCATTGCCAATATGAACTGTTTCCAAGAACTCAAGCAAAGCCGGACCATTATACCAAGGAGTGCGCTCACTGCGTTCAACTACGTTGTCACCTTGAAGGGCAGAAAGGGGAATGCAGCGTACGTCAGGAATGTCGAACGTTTTGATAAAATCTTCAAAGTCCGACACAATCTTATTATAAACTTTCTCGTCGAAGTCAACGAGGTCCATTTTATTAACGGCCAGCACCAAGTGCTTAATGCCAAGCAGAGAGCACAAGAAAGTATGGCGGCGCGTCTGCGTAATCACGCCCGTACGTGCATCAACCAAGATGATTGCGAGGTTAGCTGTTGATCCACCCGTAATCATATTGCGTGTGTACTGTTCGTGTCCCGGAGTGTCGGCAATGATAAACTTACGTTTATTGGTAGAAAAGTAACGATAGGCCACATCGATCGTGATACCCTGTTCGCGTTCAGCTTTTAAGCCATCGCACAATAAGGCATAGTCAATCTGTCCTGCCCCCGCATTACCCACACGTTGTGAGTCGCGTTCGAGTGCAGAAAGTTGGTCTTCATAAAGTTTCTTAGAGTCGAAGAGCAAACGGCCGATAAGGGTAGACTTACCGTCATCTACAGAACCAGCTGTAAGCAATCGCAGCAAGTCTTTCTTTTCGTCTTGGTCAAGATATTCCTCAATAGAGAGTCGGCGACCATTTACTACCATGCTCTCTTCATTTGGATTATTGTGATTTGTCGTATTATCTGTCATGACATTCTTAATTTTAGATGCAAAGATACTGCAAGGCGAGCGCAATGCAAAATGAAAGGCAGAAAACTTTCATTTTGTATTGCCGAGCCGCCGCGTATCTTATTTAAAGATACTGCAAGGCGAGCGCAATGCAAAATGAAAGGCTGAAAAACTGCCTCTGTTAGATATATTTACCCTTTCCCCTTCGTGCGCCATATATTAATGGTTTTTTGCCGAGCGCGTATAATGCTGGCCTTGTATACACCACAAGTGGCTATCAAATAGATAAAAGCTTGCACCCAAAGCATGTACCAATCGTGCTTTACATCGCCTAAATCGGCTCCCATATTGTTGATGGCTACGAAACCATTAATGCCAAACGTGGAAGGGAAGATGTAGCTCACTGCCTTCCACCCTGCGGGTATAGCACTGCCTGGCCACGAAAGGCCAGAGATGAAAAGCAAGGGAACAGACGTGAAGACGATTAACATGATACACATCTCGCGATGACGCACAAAGGCACTCACCATCATACTGAATAAGATGCAGGCTATCAAGTAAGGTGTAATGAATAGGAGTATATCCCAAGGATTGCCTATCTGATTTAGTCGGAAAAGGTGAGGCACAATGGCTAACACATATACGCTAAGGGGAATGTACACCAATAAATAAGCGAAACCTTTGCCAAACACGATACGCAACAGTCCGCGATTGTGGCGCTCAACGGGCACAAGATTGCGAAAAGCATTGTGTTCGCGTGCTGTACCTGCTGCCATGCCTATGCCCAATAAGAGGGTTTGCTGAATGATAAGCATCAAGACGGCAGGAATGAGGAAGGTGGCAAATCCGTTTTGTGGATTATAGAGCGACACTTCTTCATACTGTATGGGGTGTTCGGCTACGAGGTCTTGCTGTGCCGTCGTACCCCCCGCGCGTTTTACCTTGATATCGGCATTCATGGCCAAGCTGACATTAGTATTGGCCGTGAGTACACTCTTATAATAGAGCATGCCGCTCATGTCGGCAAAAGCACTTACATACACCTGCTCGCCTTTGTTGAGTCGGTCAGTAAAGTCGCGCGGAATATTGACGGCACCATAAGCCTCACGGTGCTTTATCAGACTTTTGGCCTCACTCATATTGGCACAATAAGAGACGATCTTTACATCGGGCGATGCATCAAGATGACGCAAATACGTACGGCTTTGTGTTGATCGGCAATTGTCGACCACAGCAATAGGCACTTCGCGCACCACCTCGTTGGTGTAAATAAACGTGTAGAGCAGGGGATAACCTAAAGGCACGAGAAAGAAGAAGATGATAACGCCCTTATCGCGGAGTATCGTCTTCAACTCTTCACGGAATATGTAGTTAAAGTCGGAAAGTGACTGTTGGAAGTTGAACATAGTACGAGTTATTTAATGTGTGAATGTGCCGGAAATGTGCTGGAAATGTGCAAATGTGAGAATGTGCAAATGTGCAAATTGTTACCTTTTCTTGCTATTTTTAAAGAATAATTGCGCAAACAAAGGCTACCATTTGTACATTTTTACATTTGTACATTCTCACACATTTGCACATTTGCACATTTGCACATTTGCACATTTTCTATGGTTCATAAGCATACGTTTTCATTACCTTCTTCAATCGGCCTAAGAAGGGAATGGGCAACACCATAAAGCCTATCATGCCTAACACGAAGGGCCAAGCATTGGCTAAAATGTAACCGTCAAGCGCACTATTGACATACAACAGATAGTAATGGCGCAAGGGAAAGAGGTATGACAGACCTTGCAATATGGGGTGCATGGCCATTACGGGGAACGACATGCCTGATATGCTGAACGAGATAACGCCCCAAAGGGAAGCAAACGATAGTCCCATACGCAAGGTGGGCAACATGGTAAACATAAACACGCCTAATCCTTGGCAAGCCAAGACGAATAGTGCCATGACGCACCACATACGCGGTATGCCGCAGTTGCAGGGGAAGTGTAAATAGCCATAAAGCAGCAATACGTACAACGTACCCATTAATAGAAAGACTATGGTATGGGGCAAGAGCTTTGTAGTGAGCGCTACAATGATAGAGTCATTGGACGAAGCCATGAGTTCATCGGCCGTGTCGAACTTCAACTCTGAGCCTAAACTATACACCGTCACCATAAAGATGAAGATGCCTAACATACCCGGTATGATAATATTCGACAAGTAAATGTTATAGTTCAGCCAAGGATTGCCCGCGGCATGCATATCAATTACAATCGGTTGTAAGTAAGCCATCGCCTGTCCTTCGGTAGCCCCTTTGGCATAAAGTACCGTACGCGAAGCTGCTCCAGAGGCCAACTCCGACATCATACGCATATCACGATACAGCAACGATCCGGCTACGAGGTAAGAGTAGTTGGTATAGAATGATACCATAGGAACGCGTTGCAACTGTGCTTGTTTGGTCGTGCCATGCGGTATGAGGTAGAAACCATAGATGTCGCCTTTCTGTACGGCACGGCGCGCTTCAGTCACGTTAGGATATTCATGTGTGATGTCGCTCATCTGAAAGGCATCTAAGTTGCGTGCCAAGTTGCGCGTAGTGGTGGTATGGTCTTCATCTACCAGTCCCATAGGCAAACTCTCTGGCAAGCCCTGTCGCATCAGCGAAGTGAAGAAGTAGTAGCAGAAGAGTGGAGCCAACACCATACAAAATAGGTAGATGGGGTGTGCAGCAATGCGTTTCCACTCTCTACTCAATATTCCACCATTCATAATAAGTAGGTCTTCAAAATTAGTTTATATTTAGATGTTCCCAATTAGCTTATATCAAAAGTCCTCTCCCCAGCGCATCTTGTTTTTTGGTTCAAGCTGCATCCCATAGTTCTCTTTTGATATAAACTAAATTCGAACACCTACTTTTACAGGACGTATTTATTTAGTTTCAGGGGCAAGAATTACACTCATGCCAGGACGTAAGCCTTCTATTTTCTGTACGGGTGAGGCTTTTACTTCAAATGTCTTCATATCGAATTGACCAGTCGTCTTTGTAGCCTTCCATGCGGCATACGAACCGAGGTCTTTCATATAATACACCTTGAGCGTTACCTCCTTATTATTCAAAGCAGGAATGGTAGCCTTGAAGGTTTGATTCATCTTGAAGTTAGCCAAATGGTCTTCGCGAATGCTGAAGGTGACCCACATATCGTTCATCAAGGCTATGTTCATAATCGGTGCGCCCGTACCTACTAACTCACCGATTTGAGGGAAAATGTCGGTCACTTCGCCGTCAGCCGAAGCCACTAAGACGGTCTCTTTGATATAAGAGTTTACCTCGCTTACGGCACCTTTGGCACGATTGACCAAAGCGGCAGCGGCCTCTTTGTCTTCACGTTCTGCTCCATTCTTCGCCATGTCGTATTGTGACTTGGCAGCACGTTCTGTGGCAATGGCGGCATTGCGTTGTGCCGTCACTTCGTCTAATTTTTGAGCCGTCATAACGCCTTGATCATAAAGGCGCTTCACGCGAGCGTAAGACTTTTCGGCTATGTCGACACCCGCCTTAGCCTTTTGCCACATTTCGTAAGCACCAGCTATTTGCTCTTGGCGAGCACCCTTTTCAGCCTTACGATTTTGAGCTGCTGCAGCATCCTCCGCAGCTTGTGCTTGGGCAAGTTTCGCACTCACTTCGGGTGCTTCCAATATAGCCAAAGTATCACCAGCATGTACGTAGTCACCTTCTTTGACCATATACTTGAGTACGCGTCCTGGCACTTTGCTCGAAACGCGATATTCTGTCACATCGGCCTGTCCTTGAATGGTGTCGGGTTCATTGTCAAAGGCATACAGACTACCTATAATTACTAATATGATAATGCCCGCCATAATCAAGATAGCAGGAATAAAGTTTGCTTTCTGTCGCATGGAAGAGAGATGTTTATGAGTTTAATAAGTTTAATGAGTTGAGTTTTAATGAGTTTAATGAGAAAACTCTGCCACAAAAGGCGACTATTTGCACATTTGCACATTTTCCCATTAACCATGCATTTGCACATTCACTACCGTCCCAACGCCTTATTATAGGCGGCACGGCTGAGCTTAATGTCAATTTGTGCGTCAATCTTGTCACTATGTGCTTGCAACCAAGCGGTTTGGGCTGCGAGTAGGTCGGAAGTGGTCGTTACGCCTTCTTTAAAACCTACTTGTGCGGTGCGAAGGTTCTCTTCTGCCTTATCTAAGTTTTTAAGACTAAGCGTGAGTTTTCGATTGGCTTCGTTTACGCGAAAGGCCTCTTGGTTGACTTGTAACTCAATTTTCTCTTTCGCTTCATCGGTTTTGAGTGCTGCCATTGAAGCCTCGGCACGTGCGGCACGCACTTTATACTTCGTTTCGCCCCAATTCCAGACAGGTACCTTTAGCATAACCCCAACGGCCCAAGTACCACGAAAATTCTTTTCAAAACTATTAAACACGTTAGGGTTGGAAATCATATACCCACCCGTCAGTGCCAACTGAGGCAATACGGCAGCCCGCTCTACTTTGGCCTTCTCTGCATAGATATTTTGTGCTGTAGTGAGTTGGGCTATCTCGGCACGATTAGCGTAAGCCGTTTGCACATCAGGTATAACGTTTTCAGCCACAGTGGGTAAGTCGGTATTCTCTTCGTCCACCAACGTTGGCGCACTTTCAAGAGGCAAGCCACAAAGTTGACAAAGTAGCATTCGTGAAAGTGTCAATCCGTCGTCCACCTTCATAAGCGTCATTTCAGCCTCATTGAGTTTAACGCTTACCGAAAGTTCATTGCTTTTGGTAGCAACACCTTCGTTGATCATCTTCACAACATCGGAGTCGAGGTGGGCCAACATATCGCGATAGCTCACTGCCAACTTGCGTTTATTGGCCAGCGAGACGACTTGCCAATAGGCTTTATCAACATCAAGCAGTACTTGGAGTTCGTCTGCACGAAGTTGATCTTTGGCCAAGAGTTCTTGATACTTTGTAATATTCTCGTAAGCTTTTATCTTTCCGCCCATATAGAGAGGTTGCGTGAGTAGTATCACGCCAGCTGTCATATTACGTGTATCGGTGCGTAGAGCGTCGGTTATGCCATGCCCAAACTGATTACCTGCTTGTGCCAAGGCACCTTGCAGTTGAGGCAACTTCTGCGAAAAGTCTTGCACTAAGGGGGCGAGGTCAGGATACTTCGTTACGACCTGTTGCAAAATCGTATTAAACTGTCCTGCGTACTGCCCGTTAAAGCCATTGACCAAATTGGTACCCATATTATTAAAGGCGCTTTTCTGGTCAGAACTGAGCAAAGAAATTTCATCGCCCGAACGCATATACCCTGCGGTGAGCGACACTTTAGGTAGGTAGTTGGTATGGGCTGCCTTGCGATCCCATCCAGCTTTCTCTATTTTCACTCTGCTCTGTGCCAACTCTTTGTTGTTGCGCAGCGCCAGGGCACGACAACTGTCAAGCGAAAGCACAGATTGTGCCGAAGCCAATAGGCTGCAACCAGAGAGTGTGAGTATTAACAATAACTTTTTATTCATCGTTATGTTTACTGTAAGAGCTGTTCTGCTCCTATTATAGGGTTTCACATACTATTTATTTCGGTTACAAAAATACGCAAAAACCCCATTTACCGCGCTTTTGTCCTTACCTTTTGGGTAAAATGGAACAATAGTGCCGTAAATGGGGCGTGAAGTATAAATATTTAATGCGTTAATCGCTATTCCACAACCTGCTTTTCTTTAGAGTCCTGTGCGGCCTCTGTGGTTTCTTTGCTATCTTCTATAGCTAAAGTCTCTGTAGACTCGGTTGCAGCATTGTTTGCTGTATTAAGTGCATTGGTTTGTTGTTCTATCTTCTTCTTCGTAAAGTTGTGAACAAAAACAAGCACGATAACAACTACCTCAATAATTAATGGCGTATGAAAGATAATGGTGCGCAAAGGAGTGGTCCAATCGGTGTTGCCACGCCAAAAGAGATCGAAGGCAACCACGAAGTAAAACACACTCACAAGCGATGAACATACGCCTACTATTGTTGAAGTGAATGCCGACTTAATGGCAAACAAAAGTCGTTTGATAAAATCCATGTTCCTTTCTTATTGGTTAGCAAGTTGACAAGTGAATGGAATGGTAACTTACTCTTATTGAACACAAGCAGTTAAACAAACTTACCCATGAACTTATCAACTCGTCAACTTGTCAATAAAAAACTACAATAACGCTGGCAATTGGAAAAGTTTGGTTCCGTTCGACCCCTTTATTAATATCAGGCGGTCGACAGGTTGGTTGCCACCTGTGAGTGCCGTCTTAACAGCCTCCACGTCTGGGAACCAACGTGCTCCTTCAGCATAAGGTTGGAACTCTTCTCCGACGAACCAAACTTCTTCGCAGCCTAATTGGAGTGCTTGTTCTGCCACCTTCTTATGTTCTTCGGCTGAGGCTAATCCCAATTCACGCATCTCGCCCAAGATACACATTTTGTGAGCAGAAGGAATACGATTAAAGTTGTCGAGCGCAGCCTTCATACTCGTTGGGTTTGCATTATAGGCATCAACAATTAATTGGTTATGGGCCGTCTTTACCATTTCGCTGCGGTTGTTGGACGGAACGTAGTTAGCGATAGCGTGCGCTGCTTGTTCAGCTGTCACGCCAAAGTGATGACCTACCGCAATGGCGGCTAAAGCATTCGTAACGTTGTAAGCACCAATTAAGTGGGTCTGCACTTCATGCCACGATTCACCTGCTACACGAAAGCGGAACTTAAGATAAGGATTGCATTCCACGACATCGCCTTCTATGCCATATCCCTTGTCGGGGGTGCCGTAGGTGTAAGCCGTAAGCCCTTTACTAATGGGACCTAAATATGGGTTGTCGCCATCAATAAAGATGAAACTATCAGACTTTGTACGCAAGTAATCATACAACTCGCCTTTAGTATGGATAACCCCCTCAAACGAGCCAAAACCTTCAAGATGCGCACGGCCAACGTTCGTTATGAGTCCGCAATTAGGATCTACAATCTTTGAGAGTTGTGCTATCTCGCCTGGGTGATTGGCGCCCGTTTCGACTACTGCGATTTCGTGTTCTTTACGCAAGCGCAATAAGGTCTTGGGTACACCGATATGGTTGTTAAAATTACCTTGCGTATAGAGCACGTTGAACTTCTCGGCCAAAACGGCAGAGGTTAGTTCTTTGGTTGTTGTTTTGCCATTGGTACCTGTTATCTGCAACACTGGCGTTTGTAATTGATGACGATGATAGGTAGCCAACTTTTGCAAGGTGGTCAATACATCGTCAACGTGTATCAAACGTTCATCGCCCACCACTGTTGTATCGTCAACCACGGCATAGGCACAACCGCTCTGCAAAGCCTGCAAAGCAAAAGCATTGCCATTAAAAGTCTCGCCTCGAAGGGCAAAAAACATGGACCCCTCAGGGCAATTACGTGTATCGGTCGTTACAACGGGGTGTTGCAAAAACAATTCGTATAATTCTGCTATACTCATTTCTTTATTACAATTAAGTAGCACAAAGGTACGAAAGTCTTTTTTATCGTACAATCAATCAAAAGAAATTTGTAAGTTTGCCCTAAAATTAGAACACCATGATGCATACACTTAATTTGCGTGGTAAGTTATATTCACTGTGCGAACCTAAAATAATGGGCATACTGAACGTTACGCCCGACTCCTTTTATGCTGAAAGTCGCACGTCCGACGAAGAACATATTGCTGCACGTGTTCAACAACTAATGGACGACGGGGCAGACATGATTGACATTGGCGGCTATTCTTCACGTCCAGGAGCAGACGATGTCTCGCCCGAAGAAGAGATGAACCGCTTGCGCCGCGGACTGCGCGTAGTACGTCGCCTTTACCCCGAAGTACCCATTTCGGTTGACACCTTTCGCGCTGATGTGGCACGAATGTGTGTTGAAGAAGAGGGCGCTGACATCATCAACGATATATCGGGAGGCATGATGGATCGCCAAATGTTCCGTACCGTGGCCCGATTGGGTATACCTTATATATTAATGCACATGCAAGGCACACCCGATACAATGCAACAAGCCCCTCACTACGACAATTTGCGCCGCGAGGTAATGCTCTATTTCGCTGAACGAATTGACCGCTTGTGTCAAATGGGAGCCAAAGATATTATTGTTGATCCTGGCTTTGGCTTTGGCAAAACGCTCGAACATAATTACGAACTCTTTCATCACCTCGACGACTTCAACTTATTCAATCTTCCCCTATTAGTTGGCATCTCGCGTAAGTCTATGATATATAAACTATTAGGCGGTACGCCCCAAACGTCGCTTAACGGAACCACCGTGCTTAACACCATAGCCTTAATGAAAGGAGTACACATCTTGCGCGTTCACGATGTAAAAGAGGCCGTTGAAGCCAAACGCATCGTTATGAAAATGAAGGAGTGGTAAGTTTTTGCTTTACGTTTTGAGGGTTATAAGGTTAAAAAGTTAGTTTAGTTGATTGTCAACGTGATGGAGCTTTATAGCCTCATAACCTTAAAACTGAACACCTAATTATTAGAATACCGCTTTAATAATTTTCTACGTTACTGCATTCCCATATTTGTACATTTGCATCTTCTCACATTTGCACATTCCCCCTCCCTCCCATGTTCAGTTTCGGAATAAAAGACATTATCGACATATTTTCGGTAGCCATACTGCTTTACTACATTTACCGATTGATGAAAGAATCAAGTTCGGCTAACATCTTTGGCGGTATTATTGTTTTTATTGTAGTATGGATATTTGTATCACAAATATTTGAGATGCGCTTATTGGGCACCATTCTTGACAAGTTGGTCAATGTAGGCTCGTTAGCGCTGATTATTCTATTCCAAGAAGAAATCCGACACTTCTTCAGCACCATTGGCGCGCGTCACAATACGGCTTTTATCTCACGCCTTTTCAGTGGCAAGAATAAAGATAAAGAAGCAGGCGTACACCGTGAAGAGATTATGCCCATTGTCATGGCTTGCATGAACATGGGCAAGCAGAAGGTGGGAGCACTTATTATCATTGAGCGCTATGTCGGACTGAACGAATACATCACCACGGGCGACCAAATCAGCGCCAATATCACGCAGCGACTGATTGAAAACATATTTTTCAAAAACTCTCCTTTGCACGATGGTGCCATGATTATATCACACGGACGCATTAAAGCAGCAGGCTGCATTTTGCCTATTTCACACGACACCGACATACCCAAATCACTCGGTTTGCGCCACCGCGCCGCTTTGGGCATTTCGCAGAAGAGTGACTGCATAGCCGTTGTCGTGAGTGAAGAAACGGGAGGTATTTCCATTGCCGAAAAGGGTAACTTCCGCCTTCGACTCTCAGCCGAAGAATTGGAGAGCGTACTCTCAAAGGAGTGGATTAAAGAGTGAAAACCACTATTCTTTAAGTTTTTCTTATTATCTTTGCATAAGATACGCGGCACCTCTGCAATAAAAATAAAAGTCTAAGGCCTTTTATTTTGTATTGCACTCGGTTTGCAGTATCTTTGCCACGATAAGCGTGTCGTTTAACAATTAAACGTGTCACTCGCTATCCTCAAAACTATTCCAACAAAGCATCATTCATGGTAAGAAAGCATAAAATAAAAAACGTAAGACTACATAGCGAGGGCAATGATATATTGCGCAATAGTTTAGTAGCCATTATCCTTATTGGAGGCTTACTCTACTATCTATTGCGCGATGTCACTTTATGGCCCTTTTACTTATATGCAGCCGTATGCATTATTTTATATGGTATGGCTGTCAACTTCTTTCGTTGCCCCATTCGCCTCTTCGATGGCGAGAAGGAAGACACCGTGTTGGCCGCAGCTGATGGCCGCGTAGTAGTGATAGAAGAAGTGGACGAAAATGAATACTTCCACGACCGTCGCTTGATGATCTCTATCTTTATGTCTATCACCAACGTACATGCCAACTGGTTCCCCGTTGAAGGTATTGTCAAGAAGGTAGTTCATCACAGTGGCAACTTTCATAAAGCCTGGCTACCTAAGGCAAGTACAGAAAATGAACGTTCGACCATAGTGATTGAGACCCCTGACGGCAAAGAAGTGTTGGTACGCCAAATTGCAGGTGCCGTTGCACGCCGCATTGTTACCTACGCTCGTGAAGACGAGGAGTGCTACTTCGACGAACACATGGGCTTCATCAAGTTTGGCTCACGTGTAGATGTCTACTTACCACTGGGTACTGAAGTACTGGTACACATGGGACAAGCCACCGTGGGCAATCAAACGGTGATAGCGAAGTTGAAATAAATAGTCAATCAATTTTATAGGAAGCAACATATAAAGTCCTAACAAGGGGCAGGCTTCCAGCCTGAGATGAAATGCGGCACAATACGCATGGGCTGGAAGCCTGCCCCACAATGTAAAATATTGAATAACCTCACGTATGAAAAAACATTTTCCTAATACGCTTACTTGCTGCAACCTCATTTCGGGTTGCATTGCCACCTATTGGGCCTTTCAGTCCGACTATCAGTTAGCATTGCTATTTGTAGTGATAGGTGCTATATTCGATTTTTTTGACGGTTTTGCAGCTCGACTGCTACACGTTTCTTCTCCTATTGGTAAGGAGTTAGACTCGCTGGCCGACGACGTCACCTTTGGTTTTGCCCCATCGGCCGTTGTGTACTCCATGATAAGTTCATTGAGTAACGAAACACCCTTGTTTGGCCAGCCTTTGTTAGGACAACTATTACCCTATGCGGCCTTTATTATGGCGGCCTTTTCAGCCCTGCGCCTGGCAAAGTTCAATTTAGATGAGCGCCAAACGACTACTTTCATCGGACTCCCCACTCCTGCCAATGCTCTTTTTTGGACATCGCTAGCCGCTTCCTTTCAGTTCAACCCAGAGTTAATGCCCAATGAAGCTTATGCAGTCTTACTTATTGTAGGAGTGTTAGTGGCAAGTTGGTTGCTCATTGCAGAGATACCGATGTTTGCGCTAAAGTTTAAGTCGTATGGTTGGCAGGGTAACGAGTTACGTTATGGCTTTATTGCAGCAAGCATCTTATTACTTGCCGTATTAGGATTGAAAGGATTTGCTGCCGTAATTGTGCTATATGTGCTTACCTCAATCGCCAACAATCTATATCGCGATTACAAATAATTAAGCACTTCATGCGTTGTGTTGGCACGATTGTTGCCTAAAAGAGTGAAGAGAGCAGGATTCCCGTTCTCTCATTCACCGATTATTTAACCCCATTTTACGCAACAAAAAGACATTATGCACTTACTACTCGCAGGCCTTTTTATTTTCATTTTTGGCTTTATATTTATCCTATTAAGTTTTGCTTTCTCGTTTATAAGAGCAGGGCATAACTTTCTGAATACGCTCTTTGGCGGCTCAGCGCGTCGTTCCAACACTTCGCAGCGTCAAAACCCATATAGTGCTGGCGAGAACCCTAATAACCACACGACATCGGGCAATGCGCATCATGAGAGCAATCCTAACTCACGCCAAAAACGAAGCAATAAGATATTTGACAAAAACGAAGGAGAATACGTTGACTTTGAAGACGTATAACGATACTCCAATTGTCAGACAAGAAGTAACAAAAAGTTGAATGAACGAAGATACTTTTGACATACGCGCGGAGCAATCAGCTCCCTCGGCTTCAGAACGCGACTTTGAAAACGCACTACGCCCACTAAAGTTTGATGATTTTAGCGGACAACGTAAAGTGGTAGATAATTTGCGCATATTCGTTGAGGCTGCCAAATATCGTGGCGAACCGCTTGACCACACCCTACTACATGGCCCTCCAGGATTAGGTAAAACCACGCTCTCGAATATTATAGCCAATGAATTGGGGGTAGGGTTTAAACTCACTTCTGGTCCTGTGCTCGACAAACCTGGCGATTTAGCAGGTTTGTTGACAAGTCTCGAACCTAATGATGTGTTATTCATCGACGAAATTCACCGCTTATCACCAGTCGTTGAGGAATACCTCTATTCAGCTATGGAGGACTATCGTATTGACATCATGATAGATAAAGGCCCAGCCGCGCGAAGTATTCAGATTGACCTAAGTCCGTTTACCCTCGTGGGTGCAACGACCCGAAGCGGTTTGCTCACTGCGCCCTTGCGTGCTCGTTTTGGTATCAATCTCCACTTAGAGTATTATGACGCAGAGACGTTGCAACGCATCATTACGCGTTCTGCTAATATTTTGAAAGTGCCCATTGATGCTGAGGCTGCCGGCGAAATTGCCAGCCGCTCACGCGGAACGCCTCGTATTGCCAATGCCTTGTTGCGCCGTGTTCGCGACTTTGCACAAGTAAAAGGGACAGGACGAATTGACACCGAAATCGCCAACTTTGCCCTTGAAGCACTCAACATTGATAAGTACGGATTGGACGAGATTGACAACAAAATCCTCCTCACCATCATCGACAAGTTCAAGGGCGGCCCTGTTGGCATTACCACTATTGCTACCGCCATTGGCGAAGATGCAGGTACGGTTGAAGAGGTGTACGAGCCTTTCTTGATCAAAGAAGGCTTTATTCGCCGTACTCCCCGAGGCCGTGAAGTAACAGAATTGGCTTACAAACACCTTGGTCGCAGTATGTATGGTCCGTCAAGTAGTGGGGAAGGTAGCCTATTTGAATAGTGAGTTTAATAAGTTTAATGAGTTTAATAAGTTTATGAGTTTAATAAGTTTAATGAGAACGTTGATACTTCCCTCATCTCATTAAACTCATTCAACTCATAAACTCATTCAACTCATTCAACTCATAAACTCATTCAACTCATTAAACTCATAAACTTATTAAACTCATAAAACTCTTCTAATGATAACCTATAACGTTATAGACGTAAAGATGCCAGAAATATCGCACCGCGAAACCACCAAGTGGGTACGTGCTGTAGCCGCTTCGTATGGTAAGCGAGTGGGCGAGGTGGCCTACGTCTTTTGTAATGACGACAAAATATTAGAAGTTAATCGACAGTATTTAAAGCACGATTATTTTACTGATATTATCACCTTCGACTATTGCGAAGGCGACATGCTGAGTGGCGACTTGTTTATCAGCCTTGATACAGTGCGCACCAATGCCGAATTGTTCCACAAAACTTATGACGACGAACTGCATCGCGTCATCATTCACGGCATACTTCACCTTGTCGGCATTAACGACAAAGGTCCTGGCGAACGTGAAATTATGGAAGCAGCTGAAAATAAAGCCTTGGATTTGCTCCAGAAGCTGCGCCAGGAAAATAACGAAAATGCATAAAAGGGTTAAATAGCCTATTAAAAACGTAAATAGCCATAGCGACAAGATTGATTTTTCAATTTTGTCGCTATATTTGTAACCGATTACAATAGACATGTCAAACCAATAAAACCTATTGAACCCCATGAAGAAGTTTATGTTGATGGCCCTTACGGCCGTCTTTGCACTCTCAGTTAGTGCGCAATGCCCCGAAAAGAAGGGCGACTGCTGCAAGAAGGAAAAGACCGAATGCTGCAAGAAAGACAAGAAGGACTGCAAGAAAAACAAGAAGGACTGCAAGAAAAAGAAAAAAGCTTGCAAAAAGGCTTGCAAGCAGCAAAAAGAAGCTCAAAAGAGCTGCTGCAAAGGCAAATAACAACATTAACATGAAAGCTCTGCAACGCGCAAGAAGTGTGTTGCAGAGCTTTTTTGCTTATTCATTCTCTATAACAAATCGTGTGGGAAAAACATAAATAGAGCTTATGCAAAGATGCTTACCTACTTTATAACTGAAGTTTCGGATTTAACAAGGGCGGGCTGAAAGCCCAATGGAGCACATAGCCCAGGGCAAGCGAA
>ERZ1027239.111-NODE-111-length-31871-cov-17.998774_pt1 | contig 31871 bp, 24 predicted proteins | sample MGYA00519476_ERZ1027239 | MGnify/ENA primary metagenome ERZ1027239 (study PRJEB26926, sample SAMN06164636) | human gut metagenome | biome: ENVO:00009003; feature: ENVO:2100002; material: ENVO:00002003 | host: Homo sapiens | place: USA | collected 2012 ... | reverse complement strand
AGATAACCAAAAGGGCTGATACTTCGTGAGAAGTGACAGCCCTAATTTATTTTGCTTAAAAAAGTTTTACCGGACAGCAATAATTTACATTATCACTCGCGACGAATTGGTGCGACTTGATTGTTCCAAAGTGGTCTACATGGTGGGCGATGGCAATTACACCGATATTGTGCTCGTCAACAAGCAGAAGCACTCCATCTGTATGAACCTATCGCGCATGCAGCAACTCGTGAGCGAAAGTTTGCGCGAGCAAGCCTCTTTCTTTGTGCGCATAGGCAAGCGCTTTATCGTAAACCTTAGTTTTGTATACAAGGTTCAACCCTTGCAAAAAAGCCTCGTGCTGACTGATGGTGTAAACTTTGCTTTCAAGTTGGGCATATCCAAGGAGGCGCTCAAGCAGTTGAAAGCCTTGCTCCTTATGCGTGTAACGAATTCGACGGCAAAGAAGGAACCCGTCAAGTAGGGTAGTACATTTAGAGTGGTTATAAACACCGAATTTCGCATTTATGGAAATAATAATAGGAAGAGAAGAGGGGGCACGCCGCCTTCATTGCATGGCCGACGGAAGAGAGTTTAACATAGGCCCTGCGGGCATGGTGCCACTCTCGGTAAGCCGCAAGCATTGCCGCATCACGATAAATAGTGGCCACATCAACATCGAAAACCTTAATCTGCAAAATGAGACATACGTAGACGGCAATCAGGTATTCAGCAAGGCGCTGACGGTTTCAAGCCGTGTGCAGCTCGGCAAAGACCGCTTTCTGTTGCCCTTGCGGCAAATACTCCAGCTGGTTAATGGTGTGTCAGCGCCAATGGGCGGCCAGCCTGCAAAAGAAGTACCTACTTTCTCGTTACGCCCGTTGAAAGCTGTATGGAGTGAATATGAGCAGCAAGTGCTCGACATACAAAATAAAGTCTCTCAGAAAGCCAACCAGCAGCGTTTGCAGGGTATACTGTCGTTGCTCGGTGTGTGCGTAGGTCTGGTTCCGGGCATCAATGTGGCAGTGCGTGTTGTTATAGTGCTTGGTGCGTTGCTCCTGGCGGTATATTTCTTTTGCCGGGGTAAAAACGAGGAAAGCGTGGCGCAACAAATTCACGACCTTAACGAAGAATATGCCAAGAAATACAAGTGTCCGAACCCCCAATGTGGCAAGCCTTTCGGAAACATACCCTATCGCAACATAGAGTACTACAAGCAATGCATCTCCTGCGGGTGTAAGTACACCCACTGACATTTTGTACAATAAACGGGATAGTTGCTACAATCTTTCAAAAATGTCTTTACAACTCATGGCTGGCGGCATAACTTTGTGTCATCATTAACTCAATAACTCAAGTTTCGGATTTAGCAAGCGCAGGCTGAATCCGAAACTTGAGTCAATAAATACCAAAAAACGATGAACAACGAAGAAACAATTATCATGCAGCCTCAGAGTGGCAATAACCCTAAAGCTAACCAAGCAACACCGGCTGCCGAACCGAACGCAAAACCCAAGAAAACTCGCGGAAAAAGGGGTGCTGCCATGGCTGGCGCAGCCGTTGTAGGTGCTGCCGTTGGCAGCGGAGCCACGTTGGGTGTAGAAGCAGTGGTTGATGAAAGCAACAACGACCAGGAGGAGAACAATACCCAGACGGCGGAAGCGCAGACTGACAACGCTGCAGAGTCACAGGAGGTAGAGGCTGTTGCAGACCCCCAAAACGGTATCGAGACCGAGCAGCCTCACTACGTATCCGAGGCACCGCGCGATGTGAATGCAACCGTTGAAGATGTGGCATCAAATGGCGAGAGCGACTATACTGGTCATGGCGGTGACAACTTTGTAGCGCAAAATAATCCTAATCTGCAAACTGCCAGCGACGATGGTATGGGCGTGCATGATAATCAGATACAAGTGTTAGGCGTGTATGATGTACAAAACGAAGACGGAAGCATGATGCAGGCGGCCACAATTACTGATGGTCATTATATAGGTGCTGTGATAGATGCGGATTACGACGGTACGGCTGATACCGTCATTGTGGATTACAATCAAAACCAGCAGATTGAAGAGGGCGAGGTGTTCGATGTGTCCAACGAAAATATTCAGATGCAGGATTTTCAAGATGCGCACGTTGCACAGCAGCAGGACATGATGCAGCAAGAGCAAGAACATCTGGCCTATAATGTAAGCGACGATCAGCCTGACTACTGCAACAATGCCGACATTCAAGATGCCTAAGGCAATAAAGAGCTTGCTGCTTTGGGTGGTGCTGCTGGCAGTACCCTTGCAGGGAGAGGCAAAGACTTACCTCCTCTCGGTGGGCATATCCGACTATCCTGGCAGCCGGAATGACCTTCGCCTGCCCCACAACGATGCCGCCACCATGCAGTGGGTGTATCAGCAGAACATGTACGCCCGAACAAAGCTCTTGACTAACAGTCAGGCAAAACTCGCAACCGTAAAAGCTGCCTTGCGTAATATGGTGGCAAAGGCTACAGCCAACGATATTGTGGTATTGTTTTTCAGCGGCCACGGTGTACCAGGTGGTTTTGTGTGCTACGACGGCATACTCAGCTATGGAAGCATCTATTCAGCCATGGCGACATGCAAGAGCCGTAACAAGATGATCTTTGCCGATGCTTGTTTTGCGGGAGCTATGCGCCAGAACCGCAACACAAGACATCAAGGCGGAGGCGTGAGAAAGAATAGCAACGTCATGCTCTTTCTGTCGTGCCGCGGCAATGAAGTTTCGATTGAGTCAAGAAAACTTACCAACGGCTTCTTTACCTATGCCTTGCAGCACGGATTGCGGGGCGGTGCCGACGCCAACCACAACCGCATCATTACAGCCAAGGAACTCTTCGACTATGTCAGCGCAAGGGTGAAGCGCCTGTCGGGAAACCAGCAGCACCCCGTGATGTGGGGACGTTTTCCCGATAATATGCCTGTGATGAGGTGGTAATCTTACTTAAAACAGCAGCAATGGATAATACGATAAGAATAAAATGTCCCACTTGTGGCAAGATACTCCGCTTGAACAATGTGCCAAATATCAATGCAGCCACTTTCACATGCCCAGTATGTAAGGAGAAGCACGTTGTTGGCCAATGTCAGCGCTATGTGCCCACCCAGACCTCAGAATGTGAGGAAACGCAGTATGGCAGCGCGGGTACGTCACAAGCCAGTAACGAGGAAACGCAGCTACGTTCAGGACAAGCAGCATCAGGCGGTACAGACGTGACCACCGTGGGCCCTGCTCCCAATAGAACGATAGGCAAACTCGTTGATGCCATGGGCCGATGTTATCAGCTGAAGCAAGGCTCCAACACCATCGGGCGGAAGGCCACCACATCGTCGGCCACCGTGCAAATACAGACTACTGACCGCACCATGAGCCGTAGCCATGCCATTATTGAAGTGTATAATCAACGCGAGCAGATTGTGCATTTGTTGAAAAATGGCGCTAACAAGAATCCGTCTTATCTGAACGGTGCGCTCATCAACCAGTTTGACCAGCTTATTCTTAATAACGGCGACCGCATTAAAATGGGAAGCACGGAGTTAACTTTTACAGTATAACACACATTCAATGAAATATCAAATTAAAGCATACAACCTGCAGGAGCTTGGGCAGCGAGCCAATCAAGAGGACTCACTCTTTCCGGCCTTAGGACAGTCTACAACAGATTGCCGCCTTTTCGTACTGTGCGACGGAATGGGCGGACATGAAAAAGGCGAGGTGGCTTCGGCCACGGTGTGCGAGCAAATTAGTCGTACGATACTCAGCCAGTGGCATGCCGGCGAACCCCTCAGCGACGACCTCTTTCGTCAAGCCCTTGCCGCAGCCTACGACGCGCTCGATGCCAAGAACGATGGGGCTGAACGCAAAATGGGCACTACAATGACCTTCCTTTGTTTGCACGCCAATGGCGCAACGGTGGCTCACATTGGCGACAGCCGCGTTTACCAATTGCGTCCCGCCACCAAGCATTCGCCAGCGCGCATCGTCTTTCATACGCGCGACCATTCGCTCGTCAACGACCTTGTCAAGATAGGCGAGATTACAGAGGAGGAGGCGCTCCACCACCCGCAGAAGAATGTTATCACGCGTGCCATGCAGCCCTGTCAGGAGCAGCGTGCAAGAGCCGACATTGCCCACCTCACCGACATTCAGCCCGGTGACTACTTCTACATGTGCTCCGACGGTATGCTCGAAGAAGCCTCCGACGAGAACATTCTCAACATCATTACTAAGCCGAACGTTACCGACGAGCAGAAATTAGAGATGCTCCGCCAAGTGACTGAGGACAACAAGGACAACCATACGGCACATCTTATACATATAGATAAGGTGGGAAGAGTGTCGGCAAACATTGCGCCTGGCACCAATCCATCATCGGAGATAAACGTAGCTTGGGTTACACCAGACTTTGCCAAATCAAAAAAGAAACGCAAGCTATGGTCGTGGTTATTGGGTATATTGGTAGTAGCTGTTGCTGCCATCGCTTCATTCTTTCTTTTTGGTGGAAAAAGTGAAACGAAAGAAGCCGCAGAGCCAGACAGTATCGTCAAGGCAAATTCGGGCAAGGCTCTTCCAACAGAGCATAAGCAAAATGCTACGAAAAAGGATACGCCGATGCATCATGCAGTGAAGCCCTCTGTCGCAAAGCCAACCATAAAAGAGAAGGGTAAAAAAACAAAAGCTGTAAATGAGTTTGTAACAAAGAAGAATAAACAGCAAAAGATAGAACGACCTATAAAGTCTAACGAAAATAAAGGATAAGTCATGCAACAACAATTGACAATAGGCACACTCCTTCATTGTGCATACAAAATTGAACGCATTTTGGGACAAGGTAGCTTTGGTATAACTTACCTTGGTACTCATCTTGCGCTCAACAAGAAAGTTGCTATTAAGGAATTCTTCATGAAGGGACTTAACACTCGTGAAGCTGATGCTTCTGTAACAGAAATGGAAGAAGGCAGTTTGCAATATAACTATGCCCAAAAATTTAAGAAAGAGGCATTGAATCTTGCTCTTCTTGACCATCCTAACATTGTTCGAGTCACAGACTCCTTTGAAGAAAATGGAACGTTCTATTATGTAATGGATTACATAGAAGGGCAAAACCTCAATGACTATATAAAAAGTAATTTTATTAGTGAGGCGGAGGCTATAGATATAATCAAATCAGTTGCCGATGCTCTCATCTATATGCACGAGACGCATCACATGCTTCACTTGGATTTGAAGCCAGGCAATGTAATGAGACGAACAAATGATGGTCACATTTTCTTGATAGACTTTGGTTTGTCTAAGCATTTTAGCGGAAAGGGAGCCCCCGAGACCTCAACTTCAATAGGATTGGGGACTCCAGGTTACGCACCTATCGAACAAGAGAATAATAGTAGAAGAGGCGATTTCCGCCCAACTATTGATATATATGCACTTGGGGCTACACTTTATAAACTTCTTACCTATGAAACTCCGCCAGTAGCATCAGAACTCGTTAGCGATGAAAATATACTGGAAAGCAACTTGGTAGCAAAAGGCATCTCAAGAAACCTTATCAATTCCATAATGGTTTCTATGGCACCTAATGTTACTAAGCGTTATCAATCAGTTCGGAGTTTCAAAAATGCCTTGACAACAAACTTCCAAGAAGACGAAAGGACTCAGATTGATGGAGACGAGACCAGAGTTGTGGAAGAAAACACTCATTCGACCAACACGGGAAAAGCTTCTGAACAAAAGAAAAAGCGGAAATCCTCAAAATACACCATCATTGGAGTAATAGGTATTGCTATTGTTGCTATTCTACTTTATATGGGTAAGAACAACAATTCGACAGGAATGGACATCAGTAATACGACTGATACCATTCACGTTGAGAATTACCCTACTAAAATAATGGGAGACATTTGCGTCTATACAGGTTCTGCCATTCAGTCTGGAGATAGCACTTGTACCTTAACCGGCAGAGGCGAAATTAAATTCAACGATGGCAGATCTTACAAAGGACCTATAAAACAAGGCACCCTAACTGGAGACAATGTGGTTTTCACTTATTCAAATGGAGACACATTCCAAGGTAGTTTTGAAAACGACCATTTTTCTAAAGGAAAATATACAGTGAAGAAAACAGGTGAGTATTTTATTGGTTCATTTGATACAAATGGGCAGCCATACAAAGGAACGTGGTATGAGAGCATGGGTAGAAAAATCGAAGATGTAAATAATTAAATAACAAACCAATATGACAAGGATAGTCTTTTTTTTACTTCTATTTTGCGCCTTGAAAATTTCAGCGCAAAGTGTTGGCGGAGAGACTAAGCACTCTGACAATGCCTCAACTTATAAGTCAACTATGACTACGGTGATTAAACAAAAAATCATCTACAAACATGGAAAGAGTGTCGAACTGGACAATTCATCCATTGATGATACATACAGTACCAAGTTAGAAGAAAAGGCCAAACATGGTAATGCTGCGGCCCAATACGCTTTAGCAAAAATATATTGTTTCGGAAACGGAGTTGAACCAAACGAAGATCTTTCAAAAAAATATCTGGTTAAGTCCGCAGAGCACGGATATACAGCAGCTCAGTATAGTTTAGGAATAACATATTTGAATGGCAATATGTCTGGTGAGCCTCAGTATGATATGGCACACAGATATTTCGTTCTCGCTGCTGACAAAGGCCATGTTAATGCCATGTTTTACGCAGGAGTAGACTTTTTGCTTGGACGTGGAATTCCTAAAGACATAGATAAGGCGTTATATTATATAAAGGAATCCGCCTCTGAAAAAAATGAGCTTGCACTAAATCTTTTAGGGAAAATGTATCAAGATGGAAAATATCAACAACAGGACCCTCGCAAAGCATTTGACTGCTTTTGGGAAAATGCAAATCAAGGCAATGCTGACGCACAGTCGTATTTAGGGCAATGTTTTATGAATGGTTTGGGTACTGAAAAAGACGACCAGAAAGCATTTGAATGGCTAAAAAGATCGGCAAACAATGGTTCTTCTGATGGCTATTATTGGTTAGCAATGTGTTATAAAAAAGGATGTGGCGTCGCAGAAAATTTGCAAGAATACTTTAAGTGCATGATGATTAGTGCAAATTTAGGAGATGCTTCAGCAAAGGCCCAAATAGGCTTGTGTTACATAGCCGGCGAAGGTGTTGAGAAAGATGAAAAAGAATCTGTAAATTGGTTTATAAAGGCAGCTAATCAAGGTGACGTGCTAGGACAATTTTGCTTAGGAAACTGTTTATTATATGGAACAGGAATTGAAAAAGACGACCAAGCTGCAATAGTTTGGCTAAAGAAAGCTGCAGATGCAGGTTTCCCTCCCGCAATTAAAACTTTAAATCAGATAAAAAAATGAGAAGGATTTTTATTATTATTCTGACGTTGGCTTCAGTAACAGCCGCAATTGCTCAGACTCGTACGTTTTCTATTAATGGACAGTACATTACGATAGATGTAGCGTCCACAATTGACGATTATTACAAAGCATCGTTAAATGGACGATGGACTTGTATTCCCGCAGTGTTGGAATATGCTGCCGAAAAAGCCAATTTGAGCAAAGCACAATACCTTTATGGTATGAGTTATATGCAAGGCATTGACAGAGATAGAAATGTTAATGAAGGAATGATGTGGCTTAAAAAAGCTGCAGATCAAGGTGAGAAAGAGGCTGCCAGTGAATTAGGGGCATATTATGAAGAATTTGGTCAGCATGCTGATGCAGAACGATATCTCTTAAAAGCTTGTTCGCTCGGCGCTAATTTAGCATATTTCAATCTTGGAAATCACTATATGGCACTTGATAACATGGAATTGGCCGAAAAATACTATAAATTAGCCATTGAACATGGACCCAAAGGACAACTTCAGTCAATCCATAATTTGGTTATTCTCTTTGCACGTCAAATGCGTGTCACAGATATTGTCGCATTATTGAGAAAAGGAGCTGAGAATTACAATGACCCTTATAGTCAAGCTCGTTTAGGAGAACTTTTATATTATAACGGATCCAATTATGATAACAAACCTTCCCATAAAGACAAAACGGAAGGGAAACGTTGGTTAGAAAAAGCTGCTGCTAACGGAGACGACCACGCCAAGAATGTGCTTTTCGATATCAAATAACATTGTTAAAAAAATGAGGTTTTTATTTCTATTTTTGTTTATGTCGGTTTCTTTTATAGGGAAGGCTCAAATGCTTCCTGTTAATAGAACAAACATTATGCGTCCAATAGATCCTCCGAGAAAAACGACTTGTAAATTTTCGGATGGTGTCGGAAAGACGAATGTCGTCACAAAGTATATTGCAGGATTAGACTACAATGTGTATAGTAAACGTTTGGTCAATGCTGCGAACCAAGGTAACGTAAAAGCACAATTTGCATTATGGTATTTATTTTATCATGGTCAGGGAGTGACTGTTGATGATGAAACTGCAACCAAATACCTTAAAATGGCAGCTAATAATGGCTTGGCTCCAGCGTTGCATCAACTTGGCATTAGCTATTTAGACGGTATCGGCATTTCGAAAGATAACGAACAAGCAGTAAAATGTTTTGAGCAGTCTGCTTCTAAGGGAAATATGGATGCGCAAACATATTTAGCTTGGTGTTATTTAAATGGTATAGGAGTAACGAAAAATCGCTCAAAAGCAATGCAGTTGTACAAAATTGCAGCTGATAAAGGAAATGCAGTAGCACAATGTGCAATGGGAATTGCCTATGAGAAAGGCAGTGATTTACCTCATAATAGAGACAAAAGCTTTAAATATCTGCTATTGGCAGCTAATCAAGGTAATGGACAAGCACAGTATGAATTAGGGAATTATTATCATGAAGATTATGAGCACAACAGAGTCTTAATATGTAATCGTACAAAAGAGTATGAATATTTTAAGGTCTCTGCTGAAAATGGCTTTACACCTGCCTTAGAATCTCTTGGGCAATGCTATAAACTTGGTATAGGAACAAAGGAAAATGTACATAAGGCTTTTGATTGTTTCAAGCAAGCTGCTGACAAAGGTTATCCTTATAGTATGTTTGAATGTTCCATGTGTATGAAAACTGGAACAGGAACAGAAGTGGATATGCAAGAAGCATGGAACTACTTGAATAAATCTGCTGCTAACGGAAATATCTTTGCTAAACATACACTAGCACTTGCTTATTTTCAAGGAGATGGTGTTAGACAAAACTTTGATATGGCATTTAAACTCTTTAAAGAATCGGCAGATGAAGAATGTTTCTTTTCTTTCATGTATATGGGAATATGCTATGAAGAAGGACTTGGCACTGCGAAAGATATTGTAAAAGCCATAATGTGGTTTGAAAAGGCTGCTAAATTGCCATTAAGAGACCAGGAGAACATTATCAAACATTTGGAGTTGCTGAAGAAACAAAATGGTGGTTAAGGCAGCGAGGAGAACACCTCTTCCCATTCCGAACAGAGAAGTTAAGCTCGCTAGCGTCGATGGTACTACATTTTGTGGGAGAGTAGATAGCTGCCATTTCTGTGCAGGTATGACCAGCTAAGTGCACAGTATAGATTTGCTGGCGGGACAAAGTCCCATATTAAGGTAATCTTAAAAATGGAGGAATACCTATGCGTATAGAATCTAATTTTAAGATTGAAATCAATCGCAAGGAGATTGTTACATTGATTTTAATCATGTTCATGCTCTTTGCGTGATTTTCACAGCCTGTCTCTACAATGTAGACAGGCTGCTTTTTAATCGTATATGGTTCTATGATTTGTCAAGAGTTGGGCAATAGCATATACGTAAGAGATGCGGATCTTGAAGTTGAACTTTTAAAACATTATACAATGAAATAGAAATAGCTATTATAGGTGGTTGCCACAGTAGCGTGCTGCTTCATTGCAGACCCAGTGACAAGTCTATTGGTTAATCTGCTTGCAGAGATTGCTATAGATCTGTATTATCGCAGTCACAAAAATTAATTACTGCAGAATTAGCGAATTACACAACGATTAAGTTCGGTTTTATCTTAGGTGGAACGCATGCCGCATAATACGTTCCATTATATGGGTTATGGAAATCCAGTAAACCTGAGAAGTAGACTTCGTGACCTACACCTATCTGACTTTCCTACTAATGCAAGTAAAGTGAAAGCGCAAGGAAATTCCTGCTTCTGGTGGAGGTATGGCAGGTGTAATATTCAAGGAGATAGCCGACTTCTTGTATCACAACAAAGACTCTTATTGATAGGGTGTCCAGTTCCATGTTCTAGTTTTTGATTACGTTTTAGCAACTTAAAGTATTAAGAATCAATAAACTAAGTGCAAAATGCAAGGCAATTTTTGCTATCAAAAAAACTGATGTAGATTCGCACAAGATTATAGTTTACTTAGTGAATGATTATCAATGGCTTAGATGGTTATTATACTGTTTTTGATACTAAAAATAGGAACACAGAACTGGACACCCTATCTTATTGATGCATCTTTGTGCACATTCTTGTGTTAGAGGACATCTGTTTTGGAGGCTAATGCCGAGCGTAACTATTCAGCGGTATGTGCATGACGAATTGTCAAACCTTAAATAAGGCTTGAATTGCATTAAAAGGAGTTTGGTTGTGTTTCTTAGCGGTCTCAACTACTGAATGTAGTTCAAGAAATGCATCAGCTCCAAAATCAGAACGGAATGTGCAGGAGTTCTTCAATTTGATTTTCAACTTGCGTATACCTCGCTCGCTTGCGTTGTTGTCGGATGGAATCACTGGGTCTTCTAGGAAATTGAAGATGTAATCACGACACTTTATCAATCCATTTTTAAAGGTTTCGAACTTCTTACCAAGTTTGCTGACATTTAGTTTGAGTAAACTATCCAATTTGTCCAACCATGAGACTTTGCTGATGATTTTTGTCGGGTTGGTATTTCTCTCATGGATGGCCTCACAAAACAAGTTGGTGACTTGCTCAGACCATTTCTGATTAGTGTCCAGTTCAGATAGATACTGTAACTCTCTGAGCAGGTGCGCAAGGCAAACCTGATGGTTAAGGAAATGTAGTGCGAAGTATGCACTATGGCGATCTGTCACAGCAGTCATGCGCTCCAAACTATCTCCAAATTATTCGGTCAATACCTTGGAACTTCTGCCGTTAGCGCGGAAGAGTAAAGTATAATAAATTGTCTGTGCTATCCACGCCCAGTCAAGTCGTTTGTTGCAATAGCAGCCACTTTCATCGAAGCCGACAACATTTGATGACATAATGTAATCCTTTATCTTGTCAACAATTGGCTGTGCGTTTCTTTTGGCCTCATTAACCCAATTAACCAATGAGCCTTCACTTGGAGACAGACCGAAAACATCATGCAAGAAACTGGCAATACGGCCATAAGGAAGAAATTGCACGACACTGAGATACACTACAAGCGACTTTACGCTTGCATCATATACCACATCGTTTGAACGACGTCTTGGAGCTGTGCGAATGCGTTCACCACAATTTTTGCATACCATAACGTAATGGCGTATCTCCTTAACAACAGGCTTTATCTCTGGAATGGAAACCACTTGAGTCACATAATCGAGTAGACGCTCGGCATCAGCCAAAGACTCACCGCAGTTAGTGCAGTAATTGGGACTATCATCAATAACTTCGTCTGGAGTGTCAATACAAGAAAGTTTATGTCCTTTATGACCTGCTTGACCACCAGGTTTCTTACCACTGGGTTTGCGAAGCGTTTTCGTCCTTCTAACAATCTCATCCTTCATGCGTTCCTTGCTTGGAGGCGTACTGCTGTTGCCTGAATTCTTATCTGGACCCTCATATTTGGACAAACGATCTTCCAATTCGGTAATTCTCTCGTTTTTCTTACGGAGTTGATGGTTTAGAGACTCTATATTACGGTTCAACTTTGCAATCTCGGCATATTGCTGATTGATGGTTTCACGCATCAACCGCATTTCTTCTGCCATGTTTTGCAGCATTTTTGATATGTCCGTAACTTGCTCTTTCATAGGTATAAAGGTACGAAAAATATCTGAAATACACAAGAAAATATGACTCTTTCTTAGATGATTTTCAAGGAAAATTTGACAGAAATATTAGATGGAATCAGACCATTCTTACTACCGCTGAATAGTTACAGATAGCCGCAAACTGCTTGAAAAATGTCTTTTATTGTATAAAAAAGTCCCGAACAAGCGTTTTGTAACTTGCTCGGGGCTTCCCTTCTGGCTTATTATTTTTGTTATATATAGGAGTTCAAGATTAGTTGATGTGTCAAAGCATATAGACTATTGCATAACATAAAGATATAAACTATGCTTGAAGGCCTGCTTGATCAAATTAGTAGGAGTATGCTGTCTTGTAGATGTAATATCAGAACGTATAATACCTTGTCTTGTGTTCCTTTGTTAAGTAACCTCCCTCCCTGAAAGCCACATTTTTATTTCACCAAAACGATTTCATTGTAAGCATGGCGTCCCCCGTCACACTCAATGTGCAGCAAATAAATACCCCGCTCCAACTTTCGGAGTGATAGCACACCCTGTCGTCCGTTAGCAAACAAAGCACGCTTAACCAATCTGCCGCTTACGTTGTACATACTCACACCGAACAAATCGTGGGCCGAAATAATAAAATCGTCACCCTTGCGCCTCACACTGAATGGCTTAGTAGTGGGCAAACAAGTTGAGGTTGACGATGACCCTGTCACCACATCTTGCTGAAAGAGTGTGAGCACATCGCCCTCGCGTTTCAGGTAATAGGGGGCCACCTCAGGATTGTTCAGCTCAACGTCTTGCCCGTCAAGCTTGCCCATAACTATAAGGCGATAGGTGTGGCCATCGTACCATGGCAAATTATCCTTGCGCAGCCAATAGCTAAATAATGGTACATCGTAAGATGACGACACGTCAACCTCGTCATCAATGCCTTTCACATAAGTCCTTTCTTTTGTCTGAGTGTCTTCGGCCAGCATCGTAATATGTCCGCTGTAACACTTGTCTTCCGATGTGCGCAACGACACAGCAAGTTTGAAAAGAGACGTTTGCGAGAGGTCAACACTGCCACTCTCAATCTTGTCGTTAGAGTCGTCGGCCATGAACACTTCAACCTTGGCCATGAACGGTTTGTCCTCTGCTTCAGCTACATCAATGTAAGGCACCTCCTTGTCGTGTATATTATTGATGGGGTAAAACAGAGACTCCTCCGCGTCGGCCGAAAGCAGCAGTTTTACTTCGTAACGCCCCGGCACAAGACTGGCGGGGAGTGAAAGCGTAATGGGAATTTCAGTTCCAGAAAATCCTTCTATTTCAGTACATTCGTCCACCCGGGTGTCTAAAACAACCACCTGATGCTCATCAAGCAGCTGCACCCTCATGTAGCAGTCGCGCGGCACACCATTCAGATTTTTAATAGTGAAAAATGCCTGCACCCTGCCACCCTGTTCGGCCGCACCGCTGAGGCGTGGCTGTGCCATGAGCTGAAAGTGAGCCTCGTCGGAGCACACCTCAGACACGCGACCTGCATCGTCAGTCAGTTCCACCTCAATGATGGGGGCCTTTTTCATTCTGAACAGGTCGCCCCATGTGCCATCGTCGTTACGGGCCACACACACGGGGGTAAGGCTATAATATCCGTTGGCAAGGCCAGCCAAACTCATCTGCACGTGCTGTGGCTGATTTACCAAATAGTCAGTCCCCATAAAGCCATCATGGTCTGCCCCATAAATGTGCTCCGTAAATCCACCGTTGTCATGGTCGTCTGAATAGGCCACGCGCACAAACTTGCCACTGTCGTTGCAAACGGCTATGCCAATGTCGCCCTTAAAGGGAGTGCCTCTGTTTACAAATGAGTTAATCACAATGGTTTGGGGCTGTGAGGTGCTGAAACTCTTGTCGTCAGCACCCTTGAGCGTGACAGAGCCTCCCTCATTAAACATGAGCTGGGGCGAACCCTCCAAAAGCCCGCGGTCTATATCGGGATATTTACCATTGTTGGGGTGTGCAAGAATGGCCGTTACGGCACGGTTAAAGGCCAGGGGCTTACCCTGAAACTCACCACCGGTTTGTGACAAACTGAGATTGGTGAGCGAATAATAAGCATCGCCTTGCCCCTCCCAGCCAAAATTCATGTGGAAAAGGCCATTCTCGTCAAAGCCATCGGCCACCCAGGCGTGTCCCGAAGCAGTGTTGGCGGGGCGCCCCTCAAGGTAAACGGGACAGCCATTCAGCAACTCCTGCCGCAATATGCTGGCAAAGCGACTTGGGCCCTCCACAGCCCTCGTCACGTATGCCGCAGTATAGTCAAAGTGCTTTTGCAGGGCTTGGTATGCAAAAAGCCCCTGTGTGCCGCTCGAACTGGGAGTGTACTGCATAGATGAAGCTATACCCACATCGCTCATGAGTTGTGCCACGGCATGCTCCTGTGTGGCGGTGGCGCGCACGGGATAGCGGTAATCGGACAGCATCTCAGCCCAGTCGTAATAAGATTGGCTAAAGTCGGCACTTTTGGTAGTTTGGTCGTAGGTAACGGTATATTCATGCTTGCCAAAGCCGTGTGCGGGCCATTGGTAGTAATACATCATTTGTGCCACGGCAGTGGCCACGCAACCGCTGTATGGATACCCCGTTTGAGCATTGAAGGGGTGCGATTGTCCCCACTTGGTTTTGAGCAGAGGCTGCACAGTCTGGCTGAAAGTTGCTGCGCGAGGACTGGCTTGCGTAGCCACCTTTTCACTCTCAATGTCATAGTATGCTTGTCTGTACCCCTCTAATAGCCATTTTACACAAGGGTTCGCATTCAGCGTGTCAAGCGTGTTTTCGGTATCGTAAGCCAATATTTCGCCAATGGCGTCATTGCCTGCAACAATTACAAAGCCGTGTCCGTTTGCATCATTAAATATATAATAAGGTGCATTGCCGGTGCTATGTTCTTGTTGTTCCGCTTGTGCTTTAATGCTTTTGTTGTTACGTAGCCTAATATACTTTTGGGCAATTTTTGCAGCCCTTTGGTAGTCAACTCGTTCAGCGTCGGCCGCAAATGTGGCAGACATAAGCAGGGTTACGACTATCAGCAGTCGGGTAATAGCATAGGGAGGGTAATGAGCCTTTATCATCGTGTTGAGTACGTTGTTATTTATGCAAGAATAGTATCAGTGCAAAGATAGTCGGTTTTTCAGACAATCGCAAATTGACTGGCTGCATCATGCGAGTAGGGGGAGGTAAGTACTTTCTGTGTATGTAGTACTTGCCTCCCCCTATAGTTAGGTGTCTGAAATTAGTTGATTCTAAGACCGACCAGTAAGGGCTAAAACATAATAGAGCCAACTGCACTCAACAGTCTTAAGCCTCCGCTAATGACCATGATGATGCCCGCAATATTACAAGCCAGCTTTATCCTTTGTCGCGTTTTACGACTGCCTTGGGTGATCCAGCCAGGCACGAATAACCATAGCAGCAGCCCCATAGCAATTTGTATAATACATTTTGTAACCATCGCTAATAAACCGAATCCGTTTCGATGTAGACGGAATCACTTTTAGAGTAATCTTCGGACGGGCTTTCTTCAGCATCGTCAGATGGATATACGTCCTGTTTTCCGCATATTTCTTCAAGCCCTTGTACAAATCCATCAGCCTCATTCGACGATTTTTTCGCAATATGCTCAAGATATCGACTGAATGCTCCTACGCAAATGCCCTTGAGACGTCCGATTTCGTGGAGTTGTTTTGGGGTGAAGTCTTGGTAATTTTTGGCAATCTCCTCGTCTATTTGTTTGAATTCTTTGGCAGCGCGCTGCCATTGCGTAATAGAGTAATCATTGCCTTGACGCTCAAGCTTTTTGCTCAGCTTTTCAAGGCGTTTTACAACTTTTTGTTCACGGCTGGTACACGAAGTGGTTAACGACAATGAGCAAATAGCAATGATTATAAATAGAATGTGTGTCCTCATGGAATGTCAGTATTGTTGGTTGATAAAGTATTGTCAGAAGTCTTATGTTCAATCATACCGGGCTTAGGTATGACATGAATTAAAAATCGTTGGTTCTTCGCATTGGTCGGCACATCGGGCATCATGCGCATTACCCCCTTGTCGCCGCTTCCGCAAACAAGCAATTCGCACTTTTGAGCATGGTTGGCATCGCGCAGACTGATATCATGCGCTTCCCAAAAGTTTACCAAGGCTAGAGCGCGTTCATAGCTTAGCACATCGTTGTTTTCGTGTACATTGCGCCAGTAGGGGCCTTTTGATGATTGTCCCTCCACCACGACAAGAAAAGGCGATTCATACACCGCATAGATGCTGTCAATAAACTGCACGATGCGCGAGCCAGCGGCCAAAAGTTTGTGCTTGGCTGCAGGGTCAATGCTCTCAATGTTTGAGTCGTAAATGGGGAATTGCACATCAATTTTTAGCACATGCTTCTTAAACTGCGAGTTATATTCAAAATAACGCGAGTCAATAGCCTGAACCGAGTGTTCCAGTTGGTGTATTTTGTTCAGCTCCTCCTCGTTTGCCTTGCCATGGGCGTACATCATGATGACTGTGGTAACAAATAGCAGCAACATCACAAAGAACAGGCTGGTCATGAGGTCTGAGTAGCTGGTCCAGAAAAACGATTTGTTCTTCATAATTTCATGTGTGTAGTTTGGTTCAATCAGTTCGCAGCTGCTGTTTCTTGCGGTGTTTGTGGATTGTTGGTCACTTTCAGCGTATTGCCTTGATTGGGAAGTTTCGTGTTGGTGATAGCGGCAGGCTGCTTGGCATCTTCTGATTTGTCAGTTTGCTCGGTAGACTTGGTTTGGCTTTCAGATGGTGCATTATGATAGGTTATCCATGCGTTAAATCCATTCACCGCGAGCAGCAACACAAGTGCTGCGGCAATCACCATTTGCCAAATGTTCGCTTTGCTACGCACAACTACCTGGCTGTCGCCCCCGCCATCGGGGCGGGGCATGGCATCGATAGTTTGCACCAATCTGCTCAATTCTCTGTTTTGCACTTGCAACTCCTTTCGCCAGTCCTTGAGTCCATCGATTACAGGTTTAAGGTCGCGCAGTGTGTCATAAAAAGCATCAATCTTGCCCGCTTGTCCCGCCACGAGTCGCTTTTCGTTTTCAACCAGACGGTTCATTTCTTCTGCCGAATTAGCCAGCGACAATTTGAGTGCTTGCATTTGTTCGTTAACCGACTTCTTTAGCTTCTCCAATATCCCGTTCACGCCATTATCTACTGCCACCACAGCATCTCTCACCGCGTCATTACGTTCTTCCATGGCTTTAAGTTGTTTGTTGGCGTATGTCAGATAGTCGTGGAACTGGTCAAGTTCGCCAATCGACTCCTTAAATGCAGTGAGCACCTTCACGTTAGCTGTAGCCATTTGGTTAAGGTCAAGCTTGTCTACCGTTTCGATGAGTTTGCTTTGGTTGGCAGCTGTTTTGGCTATGTCGCCAACCGACTTGTTAAGTCCGCTGACATTACGGGTAAAAGTTTGGTTAAATCTTTTGAGATTATCCTCAAGACGTCGTACTCCCTCGCTGGTATTCTCACGCGAAATGATAGGCATGAGTTCGGCTTGAAACCAGGAGTAGAACGTGTTTTTGCGTTCTTCAAGACACTTTTTGCCCTTCTTGGCCTTGAACGAAATAGTAGAGGTAAAGCCAATGCCACAAAATGAGGCAGCCATGGATAATGCGACATCACGCATTAACGCCTCAATATGTTGCTCCGGCTTTTCTACAAATGCTGCAAATCCACCGTCTCCAAAAGCAATGCATCCAATGCCTATGATGATGCCAAGCATGGTGCACATCAATCCAATATAGAGTGGAAAAGGCGTCTGCGTATCAATCTCGTCCTCAAGCATGGTGCAGTTGCGCTCCACAATGTCTTTGATAATGCTAAAGTCACTTGCCAACCCCTTGTTGCGTATAAGGTAGTTGTTGACAGACGATTCTATTTCTTTGCCGATATCGTTGTTCGAAGCAATGTCCACAAGGGATATTTCCTCTTTTTCCCCTCTGCCGTTCAAATCGTATCCAAGGCCGTGAATGGGAGTAGTATAAAAGTCTCCCTTGTTTTTCAGCTCTTCGTAGCTTGTATAACCAAATTCGTTGGCAGGAATGTAATATCTGGCAGAACGATATCGCCCTTTATCTGAAAATATGTTTTTTTGCAGATTTGTCTTCTTAACACTATCCTGCAGAAAGTATACTTGTATGCAGATAGCTACCACTACTACAGTAATGATGAAAAATGTTCCCATGTATTTTCTGATTTTATTTTGCTTACACGTTTAGCATTTGCCCTGTGCTGCATGTTTATTAGTGATGATTATAGGTTCCACAACTTCGGCTGTCGTGCCATTGATGCGTACCCGCCCGGCTGTTTGCTGATAGTTGTCTGCGTCGGCATTCGTCTCGAACTTGCAGCACTTTGAGTTGTCTGAATTACTGAAAAACTTAGCCGCATTGTTTGCAATTATCTCAAACTCGCCCTCTGTGTCCGATCCCGCATCAAGCGTGATGACAAAGAAGTGCTCGTACATGTCATAGGTGTCACTTAGTGCAATAAGCCGATTGGCATTTTGCGCATCTTGTCGGGCATATAGTTTACGCTGAGGTTGGGGCGTAATGTCTAACTCAATGGTAACAGGTCCTTCAGATTCTGCCGATGGGTTATCATTCGGTGTTTCAGGTCGCGCATCGTGCAGTATGTCCTCTTGCCCGTCCTGTGGTGCCTTGTCCTTGTTAATGTCACTTGCTTGGGCATCAGGGATAGAGCCTGTCTTGTGTCGTTTTTGTAATGCAAAATAGCGCTCTCGTGTAACATCTCTTTCCTGCTCAGCTTTACGGGCACGCTTGAGGTTCTGCCCATCACTACGCCATAATGCCACAATGAGCATAATGCACAAAACGAGTGCGATGGCAAGCCCCACCTCAAGATATGTAAAGCTCATTTCGCCAATCTCTATTTGCTGCCACCTTGTTTGAGCCATGGCTCGTGCCGAGGCGAGCCATGGTAGTAAAAACATTGATAAGTGCTTCATGCGTGCTCGTTATGGAATAGTAATTCGTTGGTAAGCTTGTGCAGTATGCCTTCAACCGGCATGAAAAAGAGCGAGGACGAAACCTCGTAGTTGGGGTTAGCCACTTGAGCACAGCCATCTTTCACATATTTCTGAATGTCGCGCTTAAAAGCCGAGTGCTCAAACACTTTGTCAATGTTGTCGGGCAGGTTGATGTACTTGTCAGCCTTGCACTGCGTAAGCACGTTTTGGCACAAGTCTATAAAGTCTCTCACATGTACTGCCACTTCTTGTTCAAAGCAGTCGTTCACATCGTTGTAACTCTTGATAGCGTTATCTTCGTTGGTGCCGATCCACGTTGTAGCGTGTTCTGCTACATAATCGTAGTCCACGTCATTCAAGTCGCCTTTGTTGTCCGACATGAGCACAATGCCACCCTTGGCCGTCGCAGCTTTGGGCGAATCGCCTTGCGGCATCAGCAGATCCAGCCCGTCGGCATCATAATTGTGACCTAACACATGTTCAAAAATCTTTTGCGTCATGCCAATAAGGCACTTCTTCGATGGATCGTTGTCAAAGAATATATTAAAAATCTTTGATCCGTTACCGCTAAAACCAATAAAGCGCGGTTCTTTCAGGTTGTGCATACGAACCACTTGGGCAGCATAGTAAGCAATGGCCATGTAGTAAATAATAATGACCATGTTGCACTCCTTTGAATCGGTGAGCTTCTTCTTAAAGTCATTCAGCCTGCGTATGCTCTCATCGGCAATGATGGTGTTATCGGCTATAGAGAAGAAGAACGACGCCAAATTGACAGAGGCATTTTTCCCCTTGCTTATATTTTCAATTACCATTTGGTAGTCCTGCGAGTCAGACACCGCTTCGTATTGGGGCTTAAAATATCTGATAAAGCCATTGTCGCCTGTGTCAAATGCAGAGTTTGACCCAAACAAGCTGTTTGAGGCAAAGCGGGCCGAAGATATGCATTTAATGGTTTTACCCTCGGCAAACAGAAAGTCCGACGTACCACCGCCAACGTCTATCGTAATGGTCGATGAGGATTCAGTCTTGAAGGCCGGCAGCGGCGCTATGGCTTCGGGCATGTATTTTAGCTGGTCGGGCGCGGCACCATCAAAGTATTTGCTAAACACCTCTTTCCAAATCTTCGAAAATTCGCCCACCATCTGAGCCACCATGCTCGTGGGGTAGAACCACACCAGCTTAGTAGCACTAAGGTCGCCATTGTTCATCAGCACCTTGTTGCGCATCATCATGGCCAGTTCTGATAGGAAGCACTCTATCTGTGCACGGGCCTCGTCGCCATTGCTCCATTTCAAGTCGGTTGTAGGTGGCTCATCGTATTTGGGTAGTTGCTTGCGCTCGTAGAACAAGGGAATGTTGGCTTCTACCAATGGCTTGACACGCAACCAGTCCACTCTCTGGGTCGACGTCAGCGCCGTGCGGATAGGAAAGGATATTGACAAGTCGTCGTCCTTGCCGCGTCCAATGATGGGTGGAATCAAGTCGGCGCGCATCATATTACTCCATGGGGCATAGCTCTTCATGTCTTCGGTCGGGCGTAGTTGGGCATCGTCCTCAGTAGTGTTGAACGGCATGGGGGCCGAACCATCAATCGCATATTCTATGTGGGTGTTAGTGGTGCCAAAGTCCACAGCAAACACATATCTCTTGCTGCCGCCGCCCTCCTTCATTTCGGGTATGAGCAGGTTTTCTGTACCCTTGTAGCTAATGGCAAGGGCTGTAAACTTTTTTTCAGCATGCCATTGCTTAGCCAGGCATGTCCCCTCATCAAGCCGGTTGCCCAAACTGTCAAAGTTGCGGCACACTTCAGCGTCCATGCTCAGCCGTTCGCTGTCGTTCACAAGTGATAGGCTAGGCAAGTCGTTCTGTGTCTCAAGGCTTGCAACCTTGTCGTCAATCGAAAGCGTAATGCGGTAATCGGGCTTGACGTTGTCGGGAAATCTCATGTGGGGCAGTATCGTCACACCCGTATAGCCTATGTCAACGATGCGTCCATACTTTTCGTGGAGTATAGAGTCTTCTTTGCCCTCCATATAGGTGCGCTCAAACTTTACCTTGTCTCTTTGACGGCCATCGCCTTTGATGGGGATAAACAAGGTCACCTTTATTTGCCCCATACCCAACTTCTCGGCCTTGAGATTACGTTTCAGATCAGCTAGACTGAAGTAACGGAAAAATGTCTCTTTTATGGGCAGCAGGTAATGTCGCAATGCCTCGCTGTCGCCTAATGTCACGTAGTTCTCAGTACCCCCGATTGTTGGACTGAGCGTGTACTTACTGTACAACAAATTGTTGCTCAAAAAGTCGCCTGCACTCAGATAGGGGTAGGGCACATTGATGCCTGGTAATATACGCTCCGACAGTTTGCGCTTGTCTTCAAATGGTACAAGTTTGACAAGGCTGCCGTCCCACTCTGATGTGGTATAGTACATTCCGTCGCAACTGTGGTCATTGGGCAGCACAAGGGGCAAGTCGCCTTCAATGGCTTTCGTGGCGTTGATAACCAACTGGCTGTGTTGGCTTACTTGTGCAGCATCAAAGCGCTTGTACATCACGGGATACCCACCGGCCAGTGTCACAGGTTTTCCATTGTCTGTTGTAACGGGGGCTGTGTCGGTGTGTGATGCAGCGGTCATGTTGGCCAACTCCTGCCCAAAAGCATTGTCTATGCTGTTGAGTTTGGTAATGGTGTCGCTGATGTAGGTGCTGACCTCGGGGTACCCATCAGCAAAGCCAGGTTGCTTGCTCAACCACACAAGGTAGCGCACAAAGTCCGCATCGCGTTTGTAGAGCGGGTTGTAATCCCCATCAAAGGGGCGGTCGTTATTGCCATCAAACAATATTTGGCTTGTCACGTATCCCAGGTCATTGGCCGGTGTGAAGAATAGAGTACACGGGCTGGTGGCGCCAATCACGTGGCCGGGTAACGCACTTGTGCCCGGTGCACCAGGCCCGGTGTATTGCAGTATGAAGATGCTCTTCATGTTGCGCAGATTGTACACATTGCCATTGGCCGCATCTGATTGTATGTAAAGCTCAAGTGTCTTGCCCAACAAGCGCAATTGCTTGTCTGTCGAGGCTTTGAGATTTTGTATCTCGCCCACGTTCCACTCGGTAATCTTTATCAGATTGCCGTACTTGTTGACATTGAAAAATATTTCGCCCACATCGAGCGCGTCCGACACCATGCGGTGAAATATGGTTTTACCGTCAAAGTTATGCGTGTCATTAACATATTTGAAGCTCTGCTTCACAAGGTCAAGACGCGCAAATGGACTTGGTATGGAGGTTATCTCTGATTGTGCGCAGTTGCCTTGGGGATCGGTGATGGTTTCAACAGCTTTTTGCGAAATCACAGCGCTTTGTCCCCAACCATTTATATTGTTTGTGGCACCCGATGCAGTGCCATCATGAAGTCTGAGTACTTTCATAGCAGGTTGTGTCAGATTTTGAGTTTCTCTTCAATAAGGTTGCTGGTCACTAACGAGAACAGATTGAGCCAATATGCCGCAGGTGTCTTTAGTGACTCTGGCAATTTGCCGAAGTCCTTCTTTTTCTTAAAACTGTCAAGCTTGTTGTTGAACAATTTGAAATTGTCGTCCATGATATATGACAGTACCTTAATCTTTTTAGGCTCTTTGTCGCTTACAATGGCAAATACGTCTTTCTCGCCCGTAGTCAGTTTGAACGGGCCAAACTGACGTTTGTTGTTTGCCATATCGTTCAGCCATTGTTTGTAGGCGGTGGTAAAGCTCGTCAAACGCTCCCAAAAGCCTCCTTCTTCAAGCACAGTGCGTGAAAAAACGGGTTCGTGCGTACTGGCCCAAGCCAAATTCCATGATTGGTCGAGAGCCTGTGTAAAGTAGTTGTGCGCCAACAGCAGTTTGGCCATAGGCTTGCGCACGAGCGCAACGCTTTGTTCGGAAAGGTTGCTGAAGTTGAATTCCTGCTTGTCCTCCTTAATGCCGTATTCATGATACATCGTACGGCTATTGGCATTGTGTGTCATGCCGCCACAAGCTTGGTTGGCAAAATCAAAGATCGAGAGCGCAGCAACAAATTCCACAAAGTTGGGCTTGTTCTTTTGCAGCGCACCGCCGTCGTGGTTGTCGTAGGTGGGACGCACATCATCGCCTATGTAGTACATATGATCCAATTCGGCCAAATTGCGCTCGTAATATTTGAGCGCGGCACGCGTTTTTTGTATAAAGGTGCCGCTGTCTATTTGGTCGTCGCGGTTGGGGTCAACATTGTCAAGAATGAAATAAGGCAATACGCTGATGGCACCGATGGGAGCTTGGGCTATAAGATTGGCGTTTGGCACGTTGGCCGTGTCATTGGCGCGCAGGTTCTTAAGTAAAATAGGGAAACCGCTCGCACCTGTGCCGCCAAATATCGAACTGATAATGAATATGGCATCACCCTCAGCAAAAGAGTTGGCAAACGCTGCAAAGTCATCGCTGTCAATAAATTGGTTCAGCACCACACTGCCAATGTTGGGGTTGCCCTTGAAACCTACCGACATATCTGCTTCGAGATTTTTCTCGCTGAATAACATCTTGACAAGGTCGCGGTTGGCGTTGTCAAGGTTGCTGAAGTGCATGTAGTCCTTGAACTTTTGTGCCGTGCCGCCGGGTATGTTGAGCGTAAAACCATCGTGGCAACAACTTGACATGCTGGTGGCAAAAAAACCGTCTGGGTCGGCAGCTGATGTATGATCGGTAAATTGGTAAAGACGTTGGTAGTTCTCCATCAATTGTACGGTCTCGGTTTTGTCGCCAGATGTGCTGTCGGCATCAACCACAATTGGTACAACCTCTGAATAACTGGGTAGCTTGACCCCTGCGCCAAGCAAAAACGTTAATGAACGCAGCACACGCGAGCCTGTACCGCCTATGCCAAATATGTAGAGTTTTGCCATGATACTAATGTATGTAGGTGTTCAAAATAGAATATCATTTGTTGAATGAGCCGCAACTTTGGCTGTCATCACATCTTAAATGGAACTTTGTAATTGTGTGTGCTGAAAAAGCACAAAACAAATGAACAGAGCACGAACAGCGATAGGCTGATGAGGCCGCTGGACACTCCTGTGCCAAACAGGTCGGCATAGCTGCAGTCGCTTACTTCGTCGCTGCCAGCTTCGTTAAACAGTGTGCAGCATTCGGCAACTGTGGTCAATGCTACAACTACAAAGTTGATGCCGCCAAATATCAACCACCATTTGCGGCCGCTACACCTCACTGTGGGCAAAAAATAAAATAACAGTGCTATGAACAACGTGATGCCAATAGTAGTGCAGCCCAGCATAGTATAGCCGTTGCAGTCGTACAGGTAGCTGTCCCATGAATCTCCATAACAGCTTACATAACCGTAAATAGTCGAAAAGAAATCGTTCATGATATAAATGTGTTTGTGTTAAGGGCGGTTTTAATAATTCTGAAATAGGGATAGCGTGCAAACCACATTTCAGAATAGCAGGACTCTAAAAACAGATTTTTTAGAATCACCCTAAAGTAAGCGTTCAAAAGGTTTATTCAATGCAGAGCCTCATTCGGGAATAGCACGCATCAGTGCTTGAAAAGGCTTTTTGCACACCTTGCATCAATGGCAACAGTCCGAACGTTTTTCCCGCTAATGGTGCTGTGCCCTCAGCGTCATTGCACTGCTCGATCCATGCCGGGAACGACTTTTTCAACAAAATATCGCATGATGAGGCGCACAGGTGTTTGCTGTTGTTCGCTGTCAGTGTGATGCAGTGTGTGTAGCCATCTGCTGAAGCATTCAATGGCGCTACGCTTGTAACCTTGTAGCTACTTGTGCTGGTGGTATAATTGCTGGCATCACATAAATATTGGTCGGTCAATGGCAGACACGAATAATCTACGTATACCTTAAATGTAAAGTTGCCGCTGCGCTTGTTAGCATGGCAGTCTTTCAGGTGGTGTCTTAAGCCATTCTTGCTTTTCTTGCACAGTTTGAAGGTGCCATCTTTGGCACTCGTATTTTTCACAACTTCGTACCTCACGGGCGACAGCCCAGCCTCTGTAAATGAATTTATAAAATGTGTATCGCCCTTCATAGCTGAGTGTAACAACAGCGCTATGGCTGAGCGATTGCCTGCCAACATTACATAATAAGGGCGTTTGCCATGATAGGTCGATTTGGTGTTGCTCACATTCCAGTAGTAGCCGGCGTAGTCCGAGATGCCTTGTAATATTACTACACAAAAGTGACTGTCTTGTTTGAACCTGCCACCCATGGTGTTGCTAATGTCTTGCTGCTGCATACTAAGGTATTCCTTCACACTCTGCGCATCGGTTGGCGGTGAAAAGATAAAATCAGATGCCAGCATTGCAACTTCTTTCGGACTGTCGCCCAGCACGCGCTCAATCACTTCTGAGATGTCGGAGAAAGCTCTGTTGCCACCTTGTTGCTTAAATGTAGACGGCGTAAGCTTTAATATAAAGTTACGGGCATCGCAGGATTGCCTATATATACTGTCGTTCACATAACTTAGTTTGAGCGTTTTTACATGCTCATTGGTGAGTAGTGTGTAAATGCCAGTTTTGAATGAAGTTCCACTACTAACGTAACCATCAATGCTTCCAGAGTTTTCTATGTATGCGTTTAGCGAAACATTGGGGCATGATTTGTCGGGTTGTTCCACAGCTTCGTCTTTGCAAAAGTCTCTTTTGAAGAACGAACATGAATTTAGGGTGAGTAGAAGGGATATTAAACTCGTATAAGTTGTTAGTTTATTCAGAAACATGTAACAAAAGTTATTTCATATTTAGTGTGGCGGCGCATTAGTGTAGAGTGTTAACCTTTTGCGGGTTGGTAACTCTGTTCCAGCTCCGATATTTCTCAACTTGTTAAAACATCTACAGTAATTCTGCGAAATGACTGTCAGGGCGCAAAGATGGCGCTAAAACCATTGATTATTTGCACGCGATGTAAGTTCAATTAAATTTATGCAAATATAGATATTTAAGAAACACCCCCCATTTTATACAAATATTAACACGGCAGTACACAAGGTATATGTACATTTCCACGCACATCACGATAGGACTCCCTTAATCTGTAATAAGGAACCCTATCGCCAGTTTGGGGATTATTGCTGAGTTGTACATTCACATGCATGGCGCAAGGTTACGCCTTTTTATATTAACGTTTGTGTCCTACATTTTGCATCGAGGGGCTTGTAAGTGGCTTAAGGCAATATTAAATAGGCCCTTATTGCTTCTTTTGCAATATATAGGGTGACAAATTTGTGCGATAAAAAATTGAAAGTTTTTTAGGGGTGTGAAAGTTGGGATAAGCGCGAGAACACATACATAACATAGACCCATTTTTTACACCAAAATGAAAAGTCTCTCCCCCTAACCCTCTCCCTGATCGGGGAGAAGGTTAGGGGGAGAGACTTTAGTTTGCCTTTAGTTTGCCTTTACCCCTTCAATATTCGTTTAATGTCATTGAGTTTATTAAGCGCCTCGAGGGGAGTAAGGTTGTTGACATCGAGGTGGAGCAGTTCGTCGCGTATCTGACTCAATACGGGGTCGTCAAGTTGGAAGAAACTGAGCTGCATGCCCTCTTCGTGCTTCGTGTTGCTCTCAGCGCGTGGCACACTCGTACCCGCTTGAGCACCCGCCTTTTCGAGGTCGGCGAGGATTTGTTCGGCACGATGAACAATCGTCTGAGGCATACCCGCCAAGCGCGCTACATGAATACCAAAGGAGTGTTCCGAACCGCCACGCTGAAGTTTGCGCAAGAATACGACACGGCCGTCCACTTCGCGCACCGATACATTCCAATTCTTAATGCGCGTAAAGAGCTTCTCCATTTCGTTCAGCTCATGATAGTGCGTGGCAAAGAGCGTGCGTGCGTGCGCTTTCGGATTCTCGTGAATGTACTCCACAATGGCCCAAGCGATAGAGATGCCGTCGTAGGTGGACGTGCCGCGTCCCAATTCATCAAAAAGTACCAACGAACGCTCCGTAAGGTTGTTCATAATATTCGCCGCTTCACTCATCTCGACCATAAAGGTACTCTCGCCCACTGAAATGTTGTCACTTGCCCCCACACGTGTAAAGATCTTGTCCACCAGTCCAATATGAGCCGATTCGGCAGGCACGAACGACCCTATCTGTGCCATTAACGTGATGAGTGCCGTCTGACGCAGCAAGGCACTCTTACCCGCCATGTTAGGACCCGTCACGATGATGATCTGTTGTTCCTTCGTGTCCAACTCAACATTGTTTGATACGTACTCCTCGCCAGGAGGCATCAACGTCTCGATAACGGGGTGACGGCCTTCGTGAATGTCAAGCACCAAGCCATCGTCTACTACAGGACGCACATAATGATTGGCACGCGCCACGGCAGCAAGGCTTTGTAAGCAGTCAAGGTGGCTCAGCGCTACTGCGTCGCGCTGCAAGGGAGTAACGAATGTTGCAACATCGCTCACCAATTCGGCAAAGAGGCGCGCTTCGAGTTCAAGAATGCGGTCCTCCGCGCCCAATATCTTGTCTTCATACTCCTTCAGCTCTTGCGTGATGTAGCGTTCAGCCTGCGCAAGCGTCTGCTTTCTAATCCACGTCTCAGGCACCTTGTCCTTATACGCATTGCGCACCTCGATGTAGTAGCCAAACACGTTGTTAAAGCCAATCTTGAGGCTTGGAATGCCCGTAGCGTCACTCTCGCGCTGCTGTATCTTCATCAGATAATCCTTGCTTGAAGTCGAGATGTGGCGCAGTTCGTCCAATTCTTCGTTCACACCGTCGGCTATCACACCGCCCTTATTCACCAATATCGGTGGGTCAGGACAGAGTGTTTGCTTAATGCGGTCGCGCAAGGCCGTAAGCGCATCAAGTTGTTGACTCACCTGTAAGAGCGCTTCACAGTCAGCGTGCGCACAGGCATACTTGAGCAGCGCTGTACTCTCAAGCGCTGCACGCAGTTGTTGGAGTTCGCGAGGATTGACACGCATCACCGCCACGCGGCTCACGATGCGTTCCATATCGCCAATCTTCGGCAACTCCATTTCGCATAGTTCGCGAAAGTCGGGGTGTTTAAAGAAGTGTTCCACTCCGTCTTGTCGTTCCGTAATTTGCTTCACCGAACGCAAGGGGAAGATCACCCAACGGTGCATAGCGCGTGCGCCCATTGGCGTAAGCGTGTGGTCAATCACCTTTAGCAGCGAAGTGCCTCCTTCGGCCATAGGCTGTACCAATTCGAGGTTGCGCATCGTAAAGTTGTCAAGGCGCACGTAAGCGTCCTCTTCAATGCGGCGAAGCGAAGTGATGTGGCCTGTCTGTGTGTGTTGCGTCATTTCGAGGTAACACATAATCGCGCCTGCTGCCACAACGCCGTCTTTCAAATGTTCTACGCCAAAGCCCTTGAGATTGCGCACCTGAAAGTGGCGCGTCAGTCTATCCAGTGCCGTCTGAGGCGTAAAGGCCCAGTCATCAAGTTCAAAAATAAAGTTTTTTGAACCATACAAGCCCTCGTAACGCCCTTTCAATCCATGCTGCACCAACACCTCTTTGGGCGCAAAGCCAGCCAAGAGCTTGTCAATGTATTCGGTTGTGCCCTCAGCTACCAAAAACTCGCCTGTAGAGATGTCGAGAAACGAGAGTCCTACGGCCTTTACGCCAAAGTGAATGGCCGCCAAAAAGTTATTTTCACGTGCGTTGAGCACGTTGTCGGTCATGGCTACGCCTGGCGTTACCAATTCGGTAATGCCGCGCTTAACGAGTTTCTTAGCTAACTTAGGGTCCTCCAATTGGTCGCAAATGGCCACGCGATAGCCTGCCCTGATAAGTCGGGGCAAATAAGTGTCGAGTGCGTGATGAGGGAACCCAGCCATTTCGGTGGCCGGGTTTTGTCCCTTGTTATTACGACGTGTGAGGGTAATGCCCAACACCTGTGAGGCGGTGACGGCATCTTTAGCGTAAGTCTCGTAAAAGTCGCCACAGCGAAACAGCAGTATAGCATCAGGGTTTTTGGCCTTGAGGTCATAGAACTGCTTCATCATGGGCGTAAGGTTATCGGTTGAAGCCATGTAACAAGAAGTATGAACATGAATAAGAACGGTTAACAAAAATCTGTAACACAGACTCAAACTTTTCTTTTAAACACGAATTATTTTTACAGAGATTTTCATGAAATAATTCTTGGTAATTCATGTTTTAAGAAAAAGTGCATAGATATTAATGAAGAAATTAACGACAAATTAATGGTAATTAATGTTCATGGAAAGCACGAAGCACGTAATTGTATCATTATGCGTTCTTGAACATTAATGTCATTAATTTGTCGTTAATTCTTCATTAATCTTTTCGTTAATCGTTTCGTTAACGTTTATGATTGTACCCCCGCTGAGAATCGAACTCAGATCACTGCTTTAGGAGAGCGGTGTTCTATCCATTGAACTACAAGGGCTCGTTTTGAAAGGCAAATGTACAAAATTATTGCGAAAATGCACCTTCTGTTGTTCTGGAACCCTATAAAAGTACACCATTAATGCATAAAACCTTATAAAGTGTGCAATAATCAAGACACATTTACTAACTTAGCACGCGTTTGAGTAAAATGTGAATAAATCATACAAATATGGAGAAAGCAATAAAGAGTTTTGCTGAGCTAACGGCTCACCTACAACAATTGCCGCAGCGCGTGCGTTTGGCCGTAGTATGCGGTTCGGACGATAGTACACGTGAAGCTGTGACAAAGGCCGTACAACATGGCTTTGCCGAGGCCACCTTTGTAGGACATTGTTCGCAATTTGCTTCCTCCACTAAGTTCGTAATAGAGTCAACAGGTCATGTACGCTTTGTAGAAGCCGCAGACGATACCCAGGCCGCCCAAAAGGCCGTGCAAATGGTACGCGAAGGCGAGGCCGATGTATTGGTAAAAGGACTGTTGCATACTGAAACGCTCTTACACGCCGTCTTGAATAAAGAGTGGGGCTTATTGCCCAACGGCAATGTGCTCACTCACATCGCTGTGGCCGAAATGCCTCATTACGATAAACTCTTCTTCTTCAGCGATGCAGCCGTCATACCTTATCCTACTCACGAGCAACGCCTTAGCCAAGTGGCCTATATGGCGCGCCTACTCCATGCCTTTGGCATAGAAGAGCCACGCATCGCCCTGACTCACTGTGCCGAGACGGTCAATCCTAAGTTTCCGCATACGTTAGGCTATGCAGAGATTTGCCAACGTGCTGCCGAGGGAGAATGGGGCGCGTTGCGCGTTGACGGTCCGCTCGACCTTCGCACTGCTTGCGACCCTGTAGCGCTCCGTGTCAAGGGTATCAACTCTTGCCTTGAAGGGCAAGCCGATGCCATTATCGTGCCCGACATCGAAGCGGGCAATCTGCTTTACAAAGCCCTCCCCCTATTTGCGCAAGCCAAAGTAGCGGGTTCGTTGCAAGGTACACTCCGCCCCGTCGTATTGCCCTCACGTGGCGACGATGCCGAAGCTAAATTTAATAGTATCGCGCTTGCAGCGATAAATATTTAGTATCGTTTTGAGTTCTTAGTTTTGAGGTTAAGTAGGTGTTCAAAATTAGTTATGATTACTTTCTCATACAAACTTCATCACCTCAAAACTGGAAAAGAAAGAAACAAAAAAGAAATGTTCCACCGTATATTAGTAATCAATCCAGGTTCCACCTCTACGAAGGTGGGCGTCTACATAAACGAGCAGCCCCTCTGCGTCAGCACCATTCGCCACACGGTCGAAGAGCTAATGCAGTATGAACAGATAATCGACCAACACGACTTTCGTCAGCAGTTGGTGATAGATTGGCTCAAGGCCAACGACATACCCTTTGAGTTTGATGCTATCATAGGTCGCGGTGGATTGATTAAGCCTATACCCGGTGGCGTATATCGTGTCAATCGTAAGATGGTGTACGAAACGTATTATGCTCTTCGCAAGCACGCTTGCAACTTGGGTTGCATCATTGCCTACGAGCTGGCCAAGCAGCAACAGAATGGTTGTAAAGCCTACATAGCCGACCCCGTGACCGTCGACGAACTCCTGCCCGAAGCCCGTGTGAGCGGTTCGCCCCTCATGCCCCGCTTAGCTATCTGGCATGCCCTCAACCAGCGCGCCATAGCTCGTCGGTATGCGTCAGAGATAGGCAGTCAATACGAGAATCTCAATCTCATCATCTGCCACCTCGGTGGAGGCATTTCAATCGCAGCCCACCAGAAGGGACGTGCCGTTGATGCAAACAATGCCCTCGATGGCGAAGGTCCTCTCTCGCCAGAACGCGCTGGCACGTTGCCCGCAGCCGACCTCATCCACCTTTGCTACAGTGGTCGCTATACGGAGGACCAATTAAAGAAGCGCGTAGCGGGCCAAGCAGGCCTAATGGCTCATTTAGGCACGACTGACATTCTGCAAATCATGCAACAAGTCGAAGCTGGCGATGCCCACGCCAAGTTGTTGATAGATGCCATGATATTCCACACGGCCAAGGCCATCGCAGCCGAGGGTGCCGTATTTAGCGGACAAGTAGATGCCATTCTCATCACGGGCGGCATGGCGCATTCTAAATATATCACGCAAGGCATTGCTTCAAGAGTGAAGTTTATAGCTCCCGTCCACCTCTTCCCTGGGGAGGACGAAATGGAAGCCCTTGCCCTCAACGCCCTCAGCGTATTACGTGGCGAGTGTGTGGCTAAGGAGTATGAGTAAGACGTATAATCTTAGAATTATTAGATCCTAATTGGGGGGCGGGTCCTCACCTGGGGGCGACGCGTCCCCGCGTCGGCATTTGTTAGTCAAGGCTCGAT
>ERZ1027239.109-NODE-109-length-32146-cov-5.462528_pt1 | contig 32146 bp, 24 predicted proteins | sample MGYA00519476_ERZ1027239 | MGnify/ENA primary metagenome ERZ1027239 (study PRJEB26926, sample SAMN06164636) | human gut metagenome | biome: ENVO:00009003; feature: ENVO:2100002; material: ENVO:00002003 | host: Homo sapiens | place: USA | collected 2012 ... | reverse complement strand
TTATAACAAGAGGGCGGAGGACTGTTTACAGCTCGAGCGCTTGGCTCACCAAAGAAACCGTCCATCCATTGCCCTCCCATTATAACAAAAATAAGCATAGCTTCCGAGGCTTCATATCCGCTTCGGGTGCTATGCTTATTTTGTACCAACCAAAGAAGAACGCCTCCGGCAGCGCAAAAATTGCGCCGCAATAGTCAAAGATAAGGCGGCGCGGCTCCGATGGGGCAAATGATAACTTTCTGATAACAGTCCGGTTTTCCGGTAGCTTTGTTGCCTTGGTTACGATATTGTTCGTTGCGAAAGGGGCTGATACCATGCCGAAAAGACGAGCGAACGGCGAGGGCAATATCCGAAAACGAAAGGACGGACGCTGGGAGGGCCGGTACACAGCCGGTCATGACCCGGAAACTGGCAAGGCCATCATCAAAAATGTCCTCGGCAAGACGCAGGCCGAGGTCAAGGAGAAGTTGAAGAAAGCCATCGAGGAAAACGTGGGCATCGACTATGGGCGGGCAAAGAACTACACCGTGGGTAACTGGTTAGAAGTGTGGTACGAGAACTATGCCAAAATCAAGATGCGCCCATCCACCTATCTGACCTATCATGGCTACATCGAAAACCACATCAAGCCGCAGCTCGGCAAGATCCCGTTGAATGATCTGACGACGCTGCATCTGCAACAGTTCTACAAGAAATTGTTGGCAGAAGGGCGGGTAGAGCGAATCGAAGCACAGAAGCAGCCCAAGGGGCTGAGCGCCAAAACAGTACGCAACATCCATCAAATCATTTCCTCTGCCCTGAAGCTGGCAGTCGAGCAGCGGCTGATCGCCCACAATCCGGCAGACGGCTGTGCACTGCCGAAGGCGGAGCGCAAGGAAATGCAGACGCTTCCCGTTGAGCAGCTGACGTCCTTCCTCCGCGAGGCAAAAGACAGCGGCGTGTTCGCCCTGTACTACATCGACCTGACCACCGGCCTGCGGCGGGGCGAGTTGCTCGGATTAAAATGGTCGGACATTGATTTGGAAAAAGGCGACCTCCGGGTTCAACGGCAGATCGGGCGCATCGACGGTAAGATCATTGAGATGCCGCTGAAAACAAAAAACGCCTACCGCACACTGCCTCTGTCGGCAGACGCGATAAGCGTTCTGAAAATACAGAAATGCAAAGTTGGGAACAGTGAATGGGTATTCCCATCGCCCACTGGAGGTCCCATGTCCCCGGACAGCGTGTTGCATATGCTGCACCGCGTTCTAAAGCGGGCAGGGCTGCCGAAGGTGCGTTTCCATGACCTGCGCCACACCTTCGCAACGCTGGCCCTGCAAAACGGTGTGGATATCAAGACCGTGTCTGGTATGCTGGGGCATTTTTCGGCAGGCTTCACGCTGGACACCTACGCCCATGTAACGACCTCCGCCAAGCGTGAAGCGGCAAAAACAATGGGCAGCCTTCTCTCTGGTGCGGTATAGTGCTTTCCGCTATCCGCTCCCGTTGGGGTCAGCGTTTGGGTCAGAAAAAACGGCGAACAAGTTATCGGGCGAAAAAGTGCGGAAAAAGTCCTGATTTCGCAAGAAATCAGGACTTTCTGGTTGCGGAGGCAGGACTCGAACCTACGGCCTCCGGGTTATGAGCCCGACGAGCTACCAACTGCTCCACTCCGCGATATGAAATTAAAGGAATACTGGTGCCGGTGACCGGACTCGAACCGGTACAGTATCGCTACCGGGGGATTTTAAGTCCCCTGTGTCTACCAATTCCACCACACCGGCAGATATCGGCAACAGATAATATACCATACCTCCGCCGTGATGTCAACACCTGTTTGCAAAAAAGTTCTCCGTCTGCGTTTTGTTCCTTTGACTTGCCGGTCTTGCTATGCTATACTATGCTTGTATTGTTATCGAAAAGAGGCGGACTATGCAGATCGGAACGGTAAAAATTGAATCGAAGCTCGCGCTCGCGCCGATGGCGGGCGTAACGGATGCTGCATTCCGCCAGATCTGCTCCGAAAAAGGCGCGGGCTACACCGTCACGGAGCTTGTGAGCGCCAAGGCGCTGTGCTACCACGACACGAAGACCGCGCAGCTGCTTCGTCCGTTTCCGGGCGAAAAGCCGTTTGCCGCGCAGATCTTTGGCAGCGATGTGAACTGCATGGCCGAGGCTGCGCAGATGGCGATTGAAATTTCCGGCGCGGACATCCTGGATATCAACATGGGCTGCCCCGTGGGCAAGGTCGTCAAAAACGGCGACGGCAGCGCGCTGATGAAGGATCCCGAAAAGGCCGCGCGCATTGCCGAGGCGGTCGTGCGCGCCGTCAAGGTCCCCGTCACGGCGAAGATGCGCCGCGGCTGGGACAAGGGCAGCATCAACGCCGTCGAGCTCGCCAAAATGCTCGAAGAAGTGGGCGTCAGCGCCGTCGCGGTGCACGGGCGCACGCGCATGCAGATGTACGGCGGCGAGGCCGACTGGAATACGATCCGCGACGTCAAGCAGGCCGTCAGCATCCCCGTCATCGCCAACGGCGACGTTTTTTCGCCCGAGGCCGCGGTGCGCATCCTTAAATTCACGGGCGCGGACATGGCGATGATCGGCCGCGGGAGCTTCGGCAATCCGTGGCTTTTCGAGCAGTCCGCCGCCGCGCTCTCAGGGCGCGACATTCCGCCGCTGCCGCCGTTTGCCGAGCGGTGGGACACCGCCGTGCGTCAGGTGGAGCTCTCCGCACAGTATCAAAACGAGCGCGTCGCCATGCTGCAGGCGCGCCATCACCTGTGCTGGTACTTAAAGGGCATCAGCCACGCGAATTATTATAAGGAGAAGATCGTGCAGCTCTCAACGCTTTCTGAGCTGCACGCGCTCAGCGCGTCGATCAAGCGGGATCTGCGCTGAGGATCAATAAAAAGCTATGGACGAACGGGAACTCATTGCGCGCCTTCAAAAGCGGGATGAAGCCGCCTTCGAAGAGCTGATCCGCCAATATGAGAAAAAAGTGTATACGCTGTGCTTCCGCATGTGCGGCAACAGCGAGGACGCCGAGGAGGCCGCGCAGGATGCCTTTCTTGCGCTCTGGCGCGGGATCGACCGCTTCCGACAGGAGTCATCACTTTCGACGTGGATCTACCGTCTGGCGACGAACGCCTGCATCGACACGCTGCGGCGGCGAAAAAAACAGAGCGGCAGCGTCTCGCTCGACGACGAGGAGCTGTTTGTCGACGCGGTCGACACCTCGCCCCAGCCGCAGGAGACGGTCGAGCACCGCGAGGCACAGAAATTATTGCAGGAGGGCCTCTCCGCCTTGCCGGAGGAGTACCGAAAGGTGCTCATCCTGCGCGAGATCGAAGGCCTGAGCTACACCGAGATCGCAGAAAGCGCGTCGATCGAGCTGGGCACGGTCAAATCGCGCATCAGCAGGGGCCGATCACTTTTGCGCAACTTTTTATCCGGAAACGGGAACTTTTTTGAAATTGCTTCGTCAAAAGTTACAGAATGTAATCGTGAGGAGATGAGCGCCAAATGAAATGTTGTGAACAGTACGCCGCCGCGCTCTCTGCCTTTGTGGACGGAGAATTGAGCGAAAACGAAAAGGAAGAGGTGCTCTCGCACGTAGAGCACTGCCAGAACTGCCGGGAGTATCTCTCGGAACTGATGATCGTGCACACGATGTTCGAGGAAATGCCCGAGCTCGACGCGCCGGAGGGCTTTTCCGAGCGCGTGCTCGAGCGGGTGCATGAGGAAAAGCGCGCGAGATCGCGCCACCGCCGCGCATGGCCGCGCGTGCTGGCCGCGTGCTTTGCGCTGCTTGTCGTCACGGCCGCGGCGTGGAAGCTGGCGCCCGCGATGGTCAGCAGCAACGACAGCGCCGCGGACTGCAATACCAGCGGCAATGACACGGCGAGTGCACCCGCTGCGTCCGGCGACACGGCGGAGGACTTTACCTACAGCTATTCCGCCGTGCAGAAGGAGGGCGTGCAGGCCGACGCCAGCCCGTTCGACACCTATGACGCGGAAGACGGCGCAGACGACCGCTCCGCCGACGCAAGCGGCGGCTATGCCATCATTACGCTGGATGTGCCCGCGGCGGCGGAATTTCTGCACGAGCGCGGCATGGCCGTGTACGCGGAAAATGACGAGTACGTCAGCTACCTCGTCGTGGCCGAAGCGGCACATGACTTAGCAGACGCCATGGAGCTGCCTGAGGCTGAGCGCACCGCGCTCCGTCAGGCAGACGATATTCTGATCGTCGAGGTCGCCAAGACCGCACCGGCGGTCGAAGAGCCTGCGGAAAACACTCCCGCAGGAGAAGAGGAGAGCGAATGAACAATATCGGCGTGATCGGCGGCGCGGACGGCACGACACAGATCGTCGTCTCCGGCAGCATCGGAGGGCCGATCCTGTGGATCTTTTTCGGCGCGCTGGCGCTGATGGTGATTTTATACGCTGCATTTTACCGACGCTCAAAGGGCAAGGCGGTCTGCCTTGCCCTCGCGGCGGTTTTCTGCGTGGCGGCGGATCAGGCCGTCAAATTCCTCGTCGTGAACACAATGTCGCCCGGCGAATCGGAGCCGCTGCTGCCGCCGCTGTTACAGCTCACGCGCGTGCACAACTACGGCGCGGCGTGGTCGAGCTTTTCGGGCGCACGGTGGCTGCTCATCGCGCTGACGGCGGCGGGCATGTGCGCCATCGCATGGCTGCTCGTCAAGATCGTGCGCCATCCGCTGGGCCAGTGGTCGCTTGCGATCATCCTCGGCGGCGGCATCGGCAATCTCATTGACCGCGTGCGCCTCGGATACGTCGTTGACATGCTGGACACGATGTTCATGGACTTTCCCGTCTTCAACGTGGCGGATGTGTTCGTCGTGTGCGGCACGGTCTGCGCGCTGATTTACTACCTCGCCTTTTACAGCAAGAGCGACGAGAAAAACTGGGGGAACAAGGTCGATGGAACCGATCCTGCTGCAAACAAGTGAAGCCGATGCCGGTACGCGGCTCGACGCCTGCCTCGCCCGCGCAATTGAAGACCTGACCCGCTCCGCCGCGGCGAAAGCCGTCGAGGACGGGCGTGTCCTCGTGAACGGCAAAGCGCCGAACAAGAGCTACAAGCTCACGGGACACGAGCAGATCGAATTCGCCCCCGAAGAGCCCGCGCCCATCGACGCCGTTCCGCAGGACATCCCTCTGGACGTTGTCTACGAGGACGACGACGTCATCGTCGTCAACAAGCCGAGCGGGCTCGTCGTCCATCCCGCGCCGGGCCATCCGGACGGGACGCTCGTGAACGCCCTTTTGTATCACTGCGGCGACAGTCTCTCCGGCGTCGGCGGCGCGCTGCGCCCCGGCATCGTGCATCGCATCGACCGCGACACGAGCGGGCTCATCATCGCGGCAAAAAACGACTACGCGCACCAGTTCCTCTCCGCCCAGCTGGCCGACCACACGCTCGCGCGCACGTATGAGTGTATCGTGGTCGGCAACTTACGTGAGGACAGCGGCACGGTCGACGCGCCCATCGCGCGCGACAGCCGCGACCGCAAGCGCATGGCCGTCGTTCCGGGTGGACGGCGCGCGGTGACGCATTGGGAGGTCATCGCCCGCTATCCGGGCTACACGCACGTGCGGTGCAAACTCGAAACAGGCCGCACGCACCAAATTCGCGTGCACATGGCCTACCTCGGCCACCCAATCTTAGGCGACACGGTGTACGGCGCAAAAAAGGCCGTTCCAGGCCTGACGGGTCAGTGCCTTCACGCGGTGGGGCTTCAGTTCATCCACCCGCGGACGAAGGAGCTCGTCTCGCTCACATGCCCGCTGCCTGACGAATTCACCGCCATGCTGCGCAAGATCGACCGATAAATCAAATCCCGCAGGCGAGGGCCAACGCCTTTGCCTTATTCTACAGGAAATACAGGTGAACAATGTGAAAGACCTGCAAACCATTGAGGAGACCCTCAAATATCTGCAATTCGACAACTGGGAGCAGAGCGCGCCGGGCCTTGCGCGCTCGCGCGAGCTTTTGGGTCTGCTCGGCAATCCCGAGCAGAAGCTCAAATTCGTCCACATCGCGGGCACGAACGGCAAGGGCTCTACCGCCGCGATGCTCGCCTCCGTGCTCCAGCGCGCGGGGTACCGCACGGGGCTCTATACCTCGCCGCACCTGCTGCGCTTCCACGAGCGCATGCGCGTGAACGAGGAAGAGATCGACGACAACTCCCTCATTTCGCTCACAAACACCGTGCGGAACGCGGCGGAGAGCATGAGCGAAATGCCCACGGGTTTTGAGATCATGACGGCCATCGCCTTTTTGTACTTCGTGCAGGAGCAGTGCGACATCGTCTCGCTCGAGGTCGGCCTCGGCGGGCGCATGGACTCGACGAACGTCATCCCCGCGCCGGAGGTCTGCGTCGTGGCGAACATCGGCTTGGAGCACACGGCCATTCTCGGCGACACAGTCGAGAAGATCGCCGCGGAGAAATGCGGCATCATCAAGCACGGCGCGCACGCCGTGCTCTTCGGCCAGAGCGAGGGTGTGGAGAACGTCGCGCGCGAAAAGTGCGCGCAGGAGGACGTGGCTCTCACGATCACCGCGCAGGAAAAGCTTGAGCGCATTTCGTCCTCGCTCGACGGTCAAGAGTTCAAATACCGCGGCCGCGGGCCGTACCACCTGCGGCTTCTCGGCGAGTATCAGCTCTTGAACGCGCTGACGGTCATCGACGTGTGCAACGCGCTGCGCTCGCGCGGCTGGGACAAGCTCACGGACGAGGCCATTGACGAGGGGCTTTCCCACGCCCAGTGGCCCGGACGGCTCGAGCTCCTGCGCCGCGGGCCGGACTTCATCGTTGACGGCGCGCACAATCCCCAGTGCGTCGACGCGCTGATGGATTCGCTCGCCGCGCTCTACGGCGACAAAAAACTCATCTTCCTCACAGGGGTGCTTCGCGACAAGGACTGGCAGCAAATGCTGCGCCGCGCGCTCCCGCTCGCCAAGGCGTTCGTCGTCATCACGCCGCCTTCTGCCCGCGCACTCGATGAAAACGAGCTCACCGCGTGGCTGAACGCACAGGGCGTGCAGGCCATCCCCGCCAAGGACACCGACGACGGCGTCCGCCGCGCCCTGGAGCTGGCAGGCGAGGATGACGCCATCTGCTCCTGGGGCTCGCTCTACTTCACCGGCGAGGTCCGCCGCGTCCTGGCGGAACAGTAAACACGATAAAAAAGGCCGCTGCGAAACGCCGCAGCGGCCTTTTCATTTTGGCAAAATTGCTTTAACTATTTGTCTTTCAATTCCATGTGATCCAACGCATATTGCAGCGCCATACTAATCAACTCATTACGGGAGCGGTTTGTCTTTGCTGCCAAATCATTATATTTTTCCTGCAAGGCTCTGTCGATACGAATCGTCATCGTGACAGATCTATCTTCTTTCGGCGTTACAACAAACTTCTCCATAATGCAATCCTCCAACGATTTCGACTACATTATAGTATTAGAAAGTCGCGCAAAGCTATATCACAATATAGCATTAAGAATTCACTGTACTTTTATGTTACTAACTGCTATAATATCAGCACTGAATTCATTAAGGAGGTAAACTATGAAGATCAAACATCCAGATAAATCTACCGCTGCAAAGCCCATTTTCAAAAAGTGGTGGATTTGGGTCGGCATCGTAATTATTTTAATTGCTATTGGTGGCAACAGCGGAAAGAATGATCCTCAGCAGGAGCAGAATCCCGATATCAATTCAGCAGCACAGCAGCCCACAGCAGATCAAGACAGTGACTTTTCTTTCACTGTAACCGATGTCCCCAACGACGTAACCGGAAATTGGCGAATTTCAACCATTGCCGAAAATATTGAAATGCAAAATTACGCCTTAGCCTATTATAAGGAGTATTTCAAAAGTGATGATGAAATTCATGCCATCGTAAACTTCAATTACAAAACAACAACTCAAATCTCTGTTTTAGGCGACATTCTCGACGTTTCCGTACATGAATATGTTGACGGCGAGGAGCATGATGCAAAGCTATTATTCGGCGGTAGGCTCTTAAAAGAATATTTTGTCAATAAAGACACCGGCGAAATCGAAGAAATCAAGTAAAAACAAAGGACAGATGACAAGCCATCTGTCCTTTGTTTTTAACTAAGATAGTTGAGCGGGTTGACGTAGCTGCCGTTTCTCTGAATGCCGAAGTGGCAGTGGACGCCGCTGGCGACGCCGCTGCGGCCCGCTTTGGCGACCTGCTGGCCCTTGTAGACCGTCTGTCCCGCGGAGACGAGCAGCGACGAGTTGTGCTCGTAATACGTGACATAGCCGTTGTTGTGGTCGATGATGACGACGTAGCCCATCGCGCCCTTGTAGCCCGCGTAGGTCACGCGGCCGCCGTCGGCGGCATAGATCGGCGTGCCGTAGGAACAGGCGATGTCGATGCCCTTGTGGTTGCTCGTCGCGCCGCGGATACCCGTACTGCGGTAGCCGAAGTACGACGTGATGCGGCCCGAGCACGGCCAGCGGAAGCTGCCGGTGGGGTACCAGGTCGGACGGACCTTCGTGCCGCGGGCGCGCGTCTCGGCCACAGGGTCGGAGAGCGTGACGGACGAGATGACCGTGCGCTCCTGCTCCTCGCCGTTGACATAGGTGACATCGGCCACGATATCAGCCTTGCCGAACGAACCTTTGGAGATCACGCGCTCGTCGCCCTGATACATGGACGAATCGCTCACGTAGTTCACGTCATAGTTGACGTCCTCGACATAGTTCTGCCGCTCGGTGACCTTGACGGTCAGATACGGCACGGCGTTCGAGAGCGTCAGCGCATCGCCGATGTGGATGCGGTTGATGTCGTAGCCGGGGTTCAGCGCTTCGAGCTCGGCGGCGGTCATGCCGTTGTTGTTGGCGATCTGGCCCCAGGTGTCGCCCTTGACGACGGTGTAGGTCACCTCGCCCGACTTCGTCGAATTCAGGATCTCGGCGATCTCGCCGAGGTTCATCACGCTGTCGGTCGGGACGTAGCCCTCCGCGATGCGGACATTTTCGACAAAATCGACGCTCAGCGTATCCGCCGAGGCGTAGACCTGCTTGATCTGCTTGAGCAGCTCGTCCAGCGCGCCGGCGTACTGCGTCGAACCGATGAGCTCATCGTCGACATAGAGCGAGTAGCCGTAGGTCACCTGGCCGAGCTCGTCGGCGAGGTCCTGCTCGAAGGTCGTCGAATCCGTCACATCGCTGCGGCGGACGAAAGCCGTCGAATAATGGATGGCATCCTTTGCGATCTCGTAGGACTTGCCGAGCGTCTCGGTCGTGATGCTCTCGAGCTTGGAGGCCGCCTTGCGTGCCTGCGCGGCACTCGCGACGGTGTCGACCACGCTGCCGTTATACTCTACGGTCGTTCCCAGCGTGTAGAACGAGAAAAACAGCGCGATCGCGGCCACAACAGCTGCGCCGCCGATAAAGTAGAACGGATTCACGCGCCGCGCGTGCCTGCGCCAGCGGTCCTCGTGCTCGCCGGCAGCGTGGCTGCGCTGGCGGCGGTGTGCCATCACCCTTTCATGCAGCAGCGAGCGCCACATCGGGAACATCCCGCCGATGACGAGAAAGACCTGCACCAAAAAGCGGTTGGATTCAGGAAAGTTGCGCGCCCTGCTCTCGCGCATGACCGTGCGGGCGCGTGGGCCGATGCGGCGGATGCGCGCACCGAGCGTGGAAAAAAACAGCGCCATGTGCTCGAGCCAGCCGCTCAGCCATTGCGGCATGCCGCCGCGCCTGCTCGGCCGTCTTCGCGGCGAGGCATTCGAACGGCGGCGCTGCGTGGGTGCATCGCTGCGCTGCGGGGTGGATCGTTTTTGCTCTGACATATCAAAACTCCTTAAAGGATGCAAGTAAAAATAAAAGTTACAATTTGTAACCGTTGACCAGTATACTTGGTTTTCAAGGCTCCGTCAAGCCTTTTGGGGAAATGATACTGCTAATATGTTGTAAGAGTTTGGAAAATTTGTAAACTTTTGCATGAATTTTGCGTTATTTTTCCTTGAGAGGGTGAAAAAGTGGGTGTATACTATATCCGTAAATCTGTGCCCGCTTGACCGGCACATCATATATCAGGAGGAATCAACATGTTTGCACAACTGATCAACACGCTGAAAAAGAGCCCCAAGACGATCGTTTTCACCGAAGGTACCGACCCCCGCATTCTCGAAGCGAGCGCCCGTCTGCTGTCCGGTAATTTCTTAAAGCCCGTGCTCGTCGGCAACCCCGATGAGATTGCCGATGCCGCTGAGGACATCGGCTTCAACATCCGCGGTGCCGAGATCATCGACCCCGAGAATTTCGACGGCATGGACGAGATGGTCGACGAGATGGTCGCGCTGCGCAAGGGCAAGATGACCGCCGACGAGTGCCGCGCCGCGCTCAAGAAGAGCAACTACTTCGGCACCATGCTCGTCAAGATGGGCAAGGCCGACTGCCTGCTCGGCGGCGCTACCTACTCCACGGCCGACACGGTCCGTCCCGCGCTGCAGCTCATCAAGACCAAGCCAGGCAACAAGATCGTCTCTTCCTGCTTCATCATGGTCCGTCCCGCCGCTTCCGGCGAGAACGAAGTGCTCGCCATGGCCGACTGCGCCATCAACATCAAGCCCAACGAGGACGAGCTCGTCGAGATCTGCAAGGAGACCGTTTCCTGCGCCAAGATCTTCGGCGTTGACCCGAAGGTCGCTTTCCTGAGCTACTCCACCCTCGGCTCCGGCAAGGGCGAGGACGTCGACAAGATGCGCAATGCCTGCGAGAAGGCCAAGGCCCTCATGCCCGACACCCCGATCGGCGGCGAGTTCCAGTTCGACGCGGCGGTCTCTCCGGCTGTCGCCAAAACCAAGCACATCACCGACGCGGTCGGCGGCCACGCCAATACCTTTATCTTCCCCGACATCAACGCCGGCAACATCGGCTACAAGATCGCCCAGCGCCTCGGCTCCTTCGACGCCTACGGCCCGATCCTGCTCGGTCTGAACGCGCCGATCAACGACCTCTCCCGCGGCTGCAACGCCCAGGAGGTCTACTCCATGGCAATTATCACCGCGGCGCTTGCCTAACGGCTTCAAAAAAAGAGGACGGCTTTAGCCGTCCTCTTTTTTGAGGGGGATGCACTGCGCTTCGTGCCTTGCCGCCCGCAGGGCGGCTGCGACACGCGCTCCGTGAGAAGAGTTTTTTCTGACGCACATGTCGTCAGAAAAAACGATTAAGATTATTTGCGCCGTGCGCGGCGCAAAGTCTGCGACGCTTTTCGGTGTGTGATGAGGGTCTCTGCTTCTATTTTGCGTTTTTAGCGCTGTTTTGCGCGGGGCGCAAAATGCGCGGCGGGGGGTGCGTTAGCTATTTCGTGCGGAGCACGAAATGCGCGTGGGGGACGTTGGCTTGTTTCGAGCCGAAGGCTCGAAATGCGCCTCCACTGAATTTAGACTGAAGTAAAACGGCCCTCTTTGAGGGCCGTTTTCGTTTTGCAAGTTTGCTGTCATTTTAGTGCGATAAAGTGCAATTTTTGCACGAACGGATGCTTCGAATGTTTCAAATGTATGGAATATTTGGAGAAGTTAGACAAATGTTTTTCGCTGTTTTTGTCTGTTTTGCACACATTTGTACAACAAAGTTCAGCTACCTTTTTCCCGAAAAGGGGAAGACAAAAAAATACGCCATGATATAATGATTCTGCAATGACGGGGCGCGAGCTCCGAACAATACGATCACATTTTCTGTGGAGGATTATCATTATGGCTATCAAAGTGGGCATCAACGGCTTCGGCCGCATCGGCCGCGTCGTGCTGCGCATCATGATCGAGCATCCGGAGCAGTTCGACATCTGCGGTATCAACCTGCGCAAAGCGGATCTGGATTACATGGTCTATATGATCAAATACGATTCCGTGTTCCGTCAGTTCAACGGCACAGTGGAGCACAAGGACAAGAACCTGATCGTCAACGGTCACACCATTCAGGTCTTCAGCGAGTCCGACGCGGCGATGATCCCCTGGTCCAGCTGCGGCGCGGAGTACATCATCGAGTCCACCGGCGCTTACAACACCACCGAGAAGGCCTCCCGCCACTTCAAGGGCGGCGCGAAGAAGGTCATCCTGACCGCGCCCGGCAAGGATGAGGTCACCCCCACGTTCGTCATGGGCGTGAACCACATGCTGCTCCATTCCGACATGAAGGTCGTCTCCAACGCCTCGTGCACCACCAACTGCTTAGCACCCCTTGCCAAGGTCGTCAACGACGAGTTCGGCATCGAGCAGGCGCTCATGTCCACCATCCACGCCGCCACCGCCAAGCAGAAGGCGGTCGACTCCCGCGGCGGCAGCGACTGGCGCACGGGCCGCTCCATTCTCAACAACATCATCCCCTCCTCCACGGGTGCCGCCAAGGCCGTCGGTCGCGTCATCCCCGAGCTCTACGGCAAGATGACCGGCATGAGCTTCCGCGTCCCCACGGCGGACGTCTCCGTCGTTGACCTGACCGCCCACCTCAAGGTCAAGACCACCTACGCCGATATCTGCTACGCCATCCGCCACGCCAGTGAGACCTACATGAAGGGCATCATCGGCTACACCGCGGACCAGGTCGTCTCCACGGACCTGATCGGCAATTCCTGCCCCTGCATCTTCGACGAGACCGCCGGCATCATGCTCGACAACGACTTTGTCAAGCTGATCGCGTGGTACGACAACGAATGGGGCTACTCCAACATGGTCGTCCGCCTGCTTGAGCACATGGTCGCGGTGGACGAGGGCCGCGTGACGCCTGAAAAGCGCGTCGTCCCCAAGGATAAGCCGAAGGAAGAGCCCGCCGCCAAGGAAGCGTAACAACGAAATAAAAAAAGGAAGGACGCTGCGCGTCCTTCCTTTTTTATTCGTCTTTTTTTTCTGCTGCTTTTGCTTCGAGCTCGGCGACGGTCGTGTTGTCTTCCATGCCGCGGGCGTGGAGGACATCGTCGCGCGTGAGGGTCATCAAATCATCCTTTGTAAAGCTCTCCATCTTCGCGAGGCGGTTGGCCTGCGCGGTCAAGATCTGCTCGAAGAGGTTGCGCACGCCGCGCGCGTTGCCGAACGTCACACCGTCGGCGTTCTCATCGTAGATGAAGTCCTTGACGTCCTGCTCGGCGTCGGGAGAGAGGGTGTAGAGCGACTTGCGGCACTGCATTTTGAAAATCTCGAGCATCTCGTCGAGCGTGTAGTCGTCAAAGTGCAGGTAGCGGTTGAAGCGGGACTCAAGGCCGGGGTTCGATTGGATGAACTTTTCCATCAAGCCATCGTAGCCCGCGACGATCACGACGAGGTCGTTGCGGTGATCCTCCATCGCCTTGAGCAACGTGTCGATGGCCTCCTGACCGAAGTCGTTGTCGCCCTTGCCGTTGAGTGCGTAGGCCTCGTCGATAAACAGCACGCCGCCGAGCGCCTTTTCGATGACCTTGCTCGTCTTGATGGCCGTCTGACCGACGTAGCCCGCGACGAGCCCGCTGCGGTCGACCTCGACAAGCTGACCCTTGGAAAGGATCCCGAGTGAGCGGTAGACGCGCGCCATCAAACGCGCGATCATCGTCTTACCTGTACCGGGGTTGCCGGTGAAGACCATGTGGAGCGAGAAGTCCGCGTTCGGAAGCCCCGTCTCCTCGCGCCGCTTGAAGACAGTCGCCATGTTGATGAGGTTATTCACCTCGCGCTTGACCTCGCCAAGGCCGATGTAGTTGTCGAGTTCTTTTTTAAGGTCCTCGATCTTCTCGGGCGGGGGAAGCGGCGCTTCCTCTTCCTTTTTCTCGTCCGCGCCGGTGGAGGCGGCGGGCTTGTTCGGCTTTGCGCCGTCCGCGCTCTTCGGCGCGTTTGCTTTGGGCGCAGCTTCCTTCGGGACGGCGGATTTCGGCGCGTCCGGCGTCAGCGGCGTGCCCCAGAAGTCGCTGCCCATGCGGTTTAAGTTGTTCTGCGTCATCGTGCGGATAACGTCGAGCTGCTGGAGAATGATCTCGTCCTTTTTATCCATGTTGCTTCTCTCCCTTCGTTCCGTAGGGCGTGTGCGCCATTGCGCGGAACAAGAATGCAGTGATCAGGCCGCTGAGCGCGCCCGTGAAGAGCGACACCAGCAGCAAAAACGGCAGATAGTAGAGCGGCGCGGTCGAGCCGAGCGTGATGAGCGCGGCGCAGACCTGCCCGCAGTTGTGCGCCGCCGCGCCCGCGATCGAGACGCCGAAAATGCTGAGCTTTTTCGCCCCGCTCAAAAGCGCCATCACCAAAAGCGCCGACAGCCCGCCGAGCAGCGAGAATAAAAGCGCCGAGGCATTCCCCGCAAACAGCGCGCCGAGCGTGCAGCGCACGAGCAGGATGGCGAGCGCACTCGGAAATCCGAGGGCATAGAGCGCGTAGAGCGTGACGATATTGGCAAGGCCGAGCTTGACGCCCGGCAGCGGCACAATGAGCGCGAGCGGAAAAAACGACTCCATATAGGAAAGCGCCAGCGCGAGCGCCGCGAGCACCGCGCAGAGCGTCAGCTCTCTTGTTTTGATCTTCATGCGCTCACCCCGCGATCAGATCGTAGTCGGACGCCGCGCCCTCGAGCGTGACGGCCATGCGGGCGGGCAGGCACACGATGCTCTGCCCCGCGCGCGAGATCGCGCCGGAGTGCACGCAGTCCTGATTCGGGCAGTCGCTTTCGCTCACGCGCACCGCACCGTTTTCCACAGCGACGGTGAGCGTGTAGCCGCGGCTCTCATACGTGCCTCCCTCGTAAGCGCTCAGCGCACAGCGCTCAACGGTCTCGCCGTCAACACTAATGCTGACCGTCAGCTCGCCCGCCGATTTCGCCGCGAAATACGGCCTTGCGCCAAGTCCGAGCGTGAGCAGCAGCACCGCGAGCACGACGAGCGCGTCCCACTTCGTCGGCTTCAGCTTAGGCGAGCGCTTCATACGTGTACCCGCTTTCGTCGTTCGGCGTGAAGGCATCGGCAAGGCCGTCGGTGTAAAGCACGCGGCCATCGTCGGTGACTAAAATGAGCTCAAAATCCGTCCCCTGGTCGGCAAGATCGTCGCGCAGCGCAAGCGCGCCGTCGGGGCCAAGGACGAAGCACGCCGTCGAGAGCGCGTCCGCCCACGCGCCGTTCTCGCACAGCACGGTCACGCTGACGAGCCCGCTTTCCGCGGGGCAGCCGGTCTTGGGGTCGAGGATATGGTGATATCGCACGCCGTTTTCTTCAAAATAGCGCTCGTACACACCGGAGGTCACGATGAACTTTTCCGCCGCCGATACGACGCCAAGGTAGCTCTCCGTGTCCGCAGGGTCCTTGACGGCGATGCGCCAATCGCTGCCGTCGGTCTTTCGCCCCATGACGAACACATCACCGCCGAGGTCGAGTGTCGCGGACGTGACGCCCTCCTTTTCAAGCTGCGCGCGCAGAAGATCCGCCGCGTAGCCCTTGGCGATGCCGCCGAGGTCGAGCTGCGCGCCATCTAAAAGCGTGACCGTCCAGCCGTCCGCCGTTTTTTCGAGCGCGACCTTGCCGCAGCCCGTATGACTCAGCAATTCTTTGAGCTCGTCTGCGGACGGCACACGGCGCTCGTCCTTCGTAAATCCCCACGCGTCGAGCACAGGGGCGAGCGTCGGGTCGAATGCACCTTCCGTCGCGTCAGAGATCGTCAGCGCCGTTTCGATCAGCGCGGGTAAGATATCGTCCGCGCCGTATTCAACCGTCTCACCGTTCGACGTGTTGAGCGCATAAAGCTCACTGCCCTCCGCCGTGCGCGAGAGGACGGCTTCGTCCAACGTGTGCAGTTCCTTTTCCGCGCTCTCCAGCGCGGCAGCGGCGTTCTCGCCGTAAACCGTCAGGTTCATCACCGTGTCCATCGCGTACACCGTGCGCGTCTCGCTCTCGGCAGCCGTTTCGCCGCAGGCAGTGAGGGACAGGGCAAAAATCGTCAGCAGCAGCGCTGCAAGTTGTCTTTTCATAGGTTCTCCTGCGAAAACAATTTATCAAGCGTAGCTTATCAAATGTATTTTACCCGCGTCTGTGCGGTCTGTCAAAAGAAAAAATTTGAACCGCCGTGCGGAACGTTTATAAAAGGGGAGAGCCTCTTCTATAATAAGAGGCTCTCCCCGATCTGCGTCTGCGCGCAGGCAAAATTATTTTCTCTCGAGCGAGACGCGGTACGTGAGCCGCAGGAACGTGGCGTTCAAAATGACGCTCACCACCTCCGCGATCGGAAACGCGAGCCACACAAGCTCGAGCCGTCCCGTGAGCGAGAGCAGATACGCCGCCGGCAGCAGCACGACGATCTGGCGGCAGACGGAATTGATGAGCGCATAGATGGGCTTGCCGAGCGCCTGACACGCGCTGCCCGCGATGATGCTGAAGCCCGCGAGCGGGAAGTGCACGCCGATGATGCGCAGCGCAACACGGCCGATGGAGAGCATTTCGTCCGTCGGCGAGAACATCCCCAGCAGCGTTTCGGGGATGAGCTCGAAGAGCGCGCAGCCGACGCACATGATGCCGATGGCCGTGAAGACTGTCAGGCGGACGGTCTTGCGCACGCGGCCGAATTTCTGCGCGCCGTAGTTGTACGACACGATGGGCACCATCGCGTTGTTGAGGCCGAAGCACGGCATGAAGATGAAGCTCTGGAGCTTGAAGTAAGCACCGAACACCGCGGTCGCCGCCTCGGTGAACGAGATGAGAATTTTGTTCATGCCGAACGTCATCACCGAGCCGATGGACTGCATGATGATCGACGGAATGCCGATGGCGTAGATGTCCGCCACCGTCGCGCGGTGGGGACGGATGTCCTTGAGGTGGATCTGCACCTCGGGATTTTTCTTGAGGTTCAGGAAAAGGCCGAGGCCTGCGCCGACGAACTGGCCGACGATCGTGGCGACCGCCGCGCCCGCGACCTCCATGCGGGGAAAGCCCAGAAGGCCGAAAATCAAAATCGGGTCGAGCACGATGTTGCACACCGCGCCCGCGATCTGCGAGATCATCGAAAGGTCCGTCCGCCCCGTGGACTGGAGCAGGCGCTCGCCGTAAATTTGCAGGAACAGTCCGAGCGAGCCGCCGATGCAGATCATCACATAGTCGCTGCCGTAGGCGATGATCTGCGCATTTTCCGTCTGAAAGCGGAAAAACGGCGTGGCGAGCGAAAAGCCGAGGACAGCAAAGACGGCGGCGGTGCAGAGCGTCAGGAAAAGTCCCGTGCCCGCGGCGCGGTCGACCGCCTGCATGTTCTTTTCACCCAGCGAACGCGCGAGCAGCGCGTTCATACCGACGCCCGTGCCCACGGCGAACGCGATGCACAGCGTTTGCAGCGGGAAAGCGAGCGACACGGCGTTCATTGCGTCCTGACTGAGCCGCGCGACGAACACGCTGTCGACAATGTTGTAGAGCGCCTGAAAGAGCATCGATATCATCACGGGCCCCGCCATGTTGGCCAGCAGCTTGCCGATGGGCATCGTGCCCATTTTGTTTTCTCTGATGTTTTCCTCCATGTTTATTCCCCTTTGGATCAGTGTTTCGGCAATAAAATTCCGGCGCCGCAGCGCCGGAATCGAAATCAAATCATTTTTTCCAACGACATGTGCGTTGGAAAAAATACCCCTTAGAGCGCAAGCGTGCGAACGGAGTGAGTGCGACGCAGCGCTCGGCAAAACCCAAATCAAAAATGCACCGCAGTGCATTTTTGAATTACTTTTTTAATTCCCCGTTCGCAGACTTGGTGAGATACGCGTTGATGAAGCCGTCGAGGTCGCCGTCCATGACGGACTGGATGTTGCCGGTCTCGTAGTCGGTGCGCGTGTCCTTGACAAGCTGGTAGGGCATGAAAACGTAGGAGCGGATCTGGCTGCCCCATTCGATCTTGAGCTGCACGCCCTTGATGTCGGAGATCTTCTCCGCGTGCTGCTGAATCTTGAGTTCCATGAGCTTGGATTTGAGCATCTGCATGGCGTAGTCGCGGTTCTGGAACTGCGAGCGCTGGGTCTGGCAGGCGGTGACGATGCCCGTGGGCTTGTGGATGAGTCGAACGGCAGAGCTCGTCTTGTTGACGTGCTGGCCGCCGGCGCCGGACGCGCGGTAGACCTGCATTTCAATATCCTCGGGACGAATTTCGACCTCAATGTCGTCGGGCAGCTCAGGCATGACCTCGAGGGCTGCAAAGCTCGTCTGGCGGCGGGCATTCGCGTCGAACGGGGAAACGCGCACTAAGCGGTGCACGCCGTTTTCGCCCTTCAGATAGCCGTAGGCGTTCTCACCCTTGACCATGACCGTCGCGCTCTTGAGACCGGCCTCGTCGCCGTCGAGATAGTCGAGCATCTCGAATTCAAAGCCGTGCTTGTTCGCCCACTGCATATACATGCGGTAGAGCATCTGCGCCCAGTCCTGCGCCTCGGTGCCGCCCGCGCCGGCGTGGAACGTCAAAATGGCGTTGCAGTTGTCGTATTCGCCGGAAAGGAGCGTCGTGAGTCGCGCCTGCTCCACATCGGCTTCGAGCTTTTTGTAGCCCTCTTCGAGCTCGGGCAGCAGGCTCGCGTCGTCCATCTCCGTTCCCATGTCGATCAGCGCGAGCAGATCGTCGCGCGTGGAAACGAGCTTTTCGTAGCGGTGAATTTTATTTTGCAGCTGCTTGGAGCGCATCTGGTTTTTCTGCGAGCGCTCCAGATCGTTCCAGAAGCCGTCCTCGTGCGCCTCGAGCTCGAGGCGGTTCAGCTCCTGACGGGCCTGCTCGATCTCCAGCGCCTTGAAGAGGTTTTCAAATGTTTCGTCCATCGCAAGCAGCTTCTGCTTGTAGGAATCGTATTCGATCACAGCCATGGCGTTCTCTCTCCTTACTTTTATCCTTCATTAGCCGAAAAAGTATATCACACACACCGTGCAAAGGCAAGAAAAATCCGCCTCTCGGGACGAAAATTCCCGTGGAAGCGGCCCTTTTTCGCCTTTCCGGCGATAAAAACAAAAAAGCCACGCTTTCGCGTGGTCGATACAACGGATCTCAGCGCTCGCTGATGATCTGCTTGGTGCTGCCGAAGATCATGTCGTCAACATCCTGCTTGATGAAGTTCTCAAACATATTCGTTTTCACGCTCCTTTCCTTCATTTATTTCAGTTTGTATTATAAGCGCGGAAAAGGCAAATTTCAATCGTCAGCTCTCATGGCTTTGCCCAAAAAATTAGCGGCTTTTTCATGCAAGCTGCTATATCTACACTTGCATTTTCGTTATTTTCCACTTATAATAAAATAGAAATGATATTTGAAGCGGAGGAGTCGGACTATGGCGGCTTTCGTCACATTTGAGGATGTTTCCAAAGTCTACCACAGCGGAGAGATCGAAATTCGCGCGGTGGACCACATCAGCTTTACGATCGAAAAGGGTGAATTCTGCGTCATCGTCGGCCCCTCGGGCGCGGGCAAGACGACGGTCCTCAACATGCTCGGCGGCATGGATGCCTGCTCGGGCGGCACCATCACGGTCGACGGAACGCTTGTGAGCGGCTTCAACGCCCGCCAGCTCACGACCTATCGCCGCCACGACATCGGCTTTGTCTTCCAGTTCTATAACCTCGTCGGCAACCTGACGGCGCTTGAAAACGTCGAGCTCGCGGCGCAGATCTGTAAAGACCCGCTCGACGCAGCGACGGTCTTGAACGAAGTCGGCCTGTCCGCGCGCGCGAACAACTTCCCCGGTCAGCTCTCCGGCGGCGAGCAGCAGCGCGTCGCCATCGCCCGCGCGCTGGCGAAAAATCCGAAGCTCCTGCTCTGCGACGAGCCGACCGGCGCGCTCGACTATGTGACCGGCAAGCAGATCCTCAAGCTCTTGCAGGACACCTGCCGGCAAAAGGGTGTGACGGTCGTGGTCATCACGCACAACAGCGCCATCACGCCGATGGCCGACCGCGTCATCCACATCAAAAACGGCACGGTGGAGAGTATGCAGCGCAATGAGCATCCGACCAGCGTGGAACTGATCGAATGGTAACGAAGAAATCGGAACGAAAGGGGGCGGCGCGATGAAAAACGCCATGCAGAAGGACTTCTGGCGCGAGATCCAGCACACGCGCAGCCGCTTTTTCTCCATTATGATCCTGGTCGCGCTATCGGTCGCGTTTCTCTCCGGTCTCAAGGCGACCGCGCCGGACATGAAGAAGACGGGCGACGACTATCTCGATTCCCTGCACTTGGCGGACATTCAAGTGCTCTCGACGCTCGGTCTGACCGATGAGGATATTGCCGCGCTGCGCGCGCAGGACAAGGTCGAGGACGCCGAGGGCGAATACGTCATCGACGCGTTTGCCTCGTCCGACTCACTCGACGCGGTGGTCAAGGTTCTCTCCCTCACGGGCCGCGGCATCAACGAGGTGCTGCTGCGCGACGGGCGCATGCCCGAGCGCGCGGACGAGTGCGTGGTGGAGGAAAACATGCTCTCGCTGATGAACATCGCGATCGGAGATCGCATCACCCTGACGCCGGGGGACGATCTCTCCGACGCGCTGTCCCAGAATACATATACGGTCGTCGGCACGGTGCGCTCACCCGTGTACCTTGCGGTGGAGCGCGGCACGTCGACACTCGGCAGCGGCACGGTCAAGGCGTATCTGTACCTGCCGCGCGAGGCGTTCACGCTCGACTACTACACGGCGGCCTATGTGCGCGTCTCCGGCGCGGCGGAGATGACCGCGTTTTACAGCGACTATGACGACTATATCGACGCCGTCATCGACGAGCTGGAGCCGTTCGGCGACGCGCGCGCACAGCTGCGGCACGACGATCTTGTCGACGAGGCGACGGAAAAGCTCGACGATGCGCAAAAGGAACTGGACGACGCGAAGGCCGAGGCCGACGAAAAGCTCGGCGACGCGCAGAAAGAACTAAATGACGCGCGCAGGAAGCTCGACGACGGCTGGAAGGATTACTACGACGGCCAGCAGGAGCTCAAGGACGCGCGCGTCGAGCTGGACGATGCAAAGATCGAGCTCGACGACGGCGAAATGCAATACCTCAACGGCATGGAAGAGTACGAAGACGCGCTGGACGAGTACGAAAAGGGCAGGGCAGAGTATGAAGACGGCCTCGCCCAGTACGAGGACGGCGTCAAGGAGCTTGAAAGCGGCGAAAAAGAGCTTGCCGCGGGACGGAGCAAACTGGAAAGCGGCCAGCAGCAGCTCAATTCGCTGGCCAAGACTGTGACGGACGCGCTCGCGGCCGCGGGCTCGCCCTACGAGGGCGGGCCGGGGAAGCTGCTCGACGATCTCGGCCGCGGCGACAGCGCGGCCATCGCTGCGACGGACGCCGCGCTGGGCGGTATGCGCGCGCAGCTTGAAGGCGGCATCGCGCAGGCGCAGGGCACGATCGACAGCCTGAATCTGAAGATTGGGCAGTTGAACGATGCGCTGCAAGACCCGAATTTGTCCGCCGAGGAACGCGCAGGCTATGAGAAGGGACTTGCCGAGGCACAGGCGGGGCTTGCGCAGGCAGAGGCGCAGAAGGCGCAGATGGAGCAACAGCTTGCCCAGCTGCAAAGCGTCAGCGCGAGCAGCATCGCCGCAAACAAGCGGGAACTGGACAACGGCTGGAGCGAGTATTACAGCGGCGCGGCCGAGCTCGACGCGGGCAGAAAAGAGCTGCTTGACGCCAAAAAGCAGCTGGACGACGCAAAAGCGCAGCTCAACGACGCGCCCGCGCAGCTTGCGGACGCAAAGCAGGAGCTTGCCGACGCGCGCAAAAAGCTCGACGACGGCTGGAAGGACTACTACGACGGCGAAGAGCAGTACGCCGACGGCGCACAGGAGCTTGCCGACGCCTATGTTGAACTGACGGACGGCGAAAAGGACTACCGCAAGGGACTTGCCGAGTATGAAGACGGCAAGGCGGAGGCGGATGAGAAGATCGCCGACGCACAGGAAAAGATCACCGACGCACGCCGCAAAGTCGCGGATATCGACAGCTGCGAGTGGTACATCTTCAGCCGCAGCTACAACCCCGGCTACACGGGCTTCGGCCAGGACGCCGACCGCATGGCGAACCTCGCGAGCGTGCTGCCGATCATCTTCTTCCTCGTCGCGGCGCTCGTGTGCCTGACGACGATGACGCGCATGGTCGAAGAGCAGCGCGTGCAGATCGGCGCGCTCAAGGCGCTCGGTTACAGCCGCCTTTCGATCTCACGGAAGTACATCGGCTACGGGCTGCTGCCGAGCCTTGTCGGCGGCGTTCTGGGCCTTGTCATCGGCTATATCCTGTTCCCGAAGATGATCTTCACGGCCTATCAGATCATGTATCAGATGCCGGATATCGAGCTGCACGCCTACACGGATATTTCGCTCTTTTCCTTGCTTGCGGCGGTCGCGTGCACGACAGTCGCGACGCTCTGGGCCTGCCTTGCCACGCTGCGCGAAACGCCGGCGAGCCTGATGCGCCCCCGCACGCCGAAAGCGGGCAAGCGCGTGTTCCTTGAGTACATCAAGCCCCTGTGGAGGCGTATGTCGTTCATCCACAAGGTCACGGCGCGCAACCTCTTCCGCTACCAGAAGCGCTTCTGGATGACGGTCATCGGCATCGGCGGCTGCACGGCACTCATCATCGCGGGCTTTGGCATGAGGTCTTCCCTGCTCTTTACGATGTCGCGCCAGTATGACGAGCTGTTCCACTACTCGGCACAGGTGACGCTTGCCGACAACGCCCTGCCCGAGGAGCGCGCGGCGGTGGAGGACTTCCTTGCAGGCGACTCCCGCGTTGTGAACTACATCCCCTGTGCGGCCTCGTCCGCCACGGTGGTCACCCCCTCCTATTCAACCACCGCCTATGTCGAGGTGATGGCCTCCGACGAGATCGGCAAGGCCGTGGACCTTTTCGACTACAAGAGCGGAGATCCCATCACAATGGGCGATGAGGGCGTATACATCGACCAGAAGCTCTCCGAGCTTTTGAAGGTCTCGGTGGGTGACACCTTCTTCCTCGACGGCGACATGCGCGGCGATGTGACGGTCGCGGGCATCTACGAGCACTATACGGGCCACTTCATCTATATGACGCCCGGCTACTATGAAAATGCGCTCCACGCCGACGGCGAGCCGAACGCCTACCTTCTGAACTTCATGAGCGACGATACCGACACCTGCAACGCCATTTTTGAAAAGCTGCTCGACATGAGCGGCGTGGCGACGACCTCGCGCATGCGCGACACGCAGGATACCTACACGCACAGCATGGAGCGCGTGGACTTCGTTGTGGTCATCATCATTCTGGCGGCGGCGGCGCTGGCGATGGTCGTGCTCTTCAACCTTTCGAACATCAACATCACTGAGCGCCAGCGCGAGCTTGCCACGATCAAGCTGCTGGGCTTTTACGACGGCGAGGTCTCGGCCTATGTGTATCGCGAGAACATCGTGCTCACGCTGTTCGGCATCCTGCTCGGCTGCTTTATGGGCCACTGGCTGCACATTTACCTTGTGCGCTCGACGGAAATTGACCTCATGATGTTCGGGCGGCAGACCGCGCCGTCGGCCTACGTGTACGCGGCGATCCTGACGGCGCTGTTCTCGCTGCTCGTCAACGTGCTCGCGCACTTCAGGATGAAGAAGATCGACATGGTCGAGAGTCTCAAGAGCGCGGAATAAAATTTCTTGTTTCAAGGCAGGACAGTGTGCTACAATAAGGGGCGGCAAAAGCCGCCCCTTACTATTGTCGAAAAAGCGGCATGCCGCTTTTTCGAGGAGAATTCGCTGCGCTTCGTGCCTTGCCACCCGCAGGGCGGCTGCGACATTGCACCGTCGCGGCATTACGATTCCCGCGCCCTTTCAGGCGCGCCAATCGTGCCGCTTCCTCGAAAACGGCTTGCTGTTTCCGTCACAGACGGCGCTTCACCGTTTTCCGCTCCGCGCAAAGTGTTTTCTGCCAGAAGGTGAATTGCCCCGCAGCGGGCAAGAGAAGCCCCTCTGGAGGGCGCACGTGTCGCGGCAGAAAACGGATTTGAATTGATTGCGTGCCGTGCGCGGCACGCAACTCTGCGAGGCTTTTTGGCTTATAGCCTCCTTATAGATTGGAGTTCCCATGGCGAGACAAAGAAAAAAACATCATTTCTGGCGCAACCTGCTCATTTTGATCGTGCTGTTCGGCATTTACCTCTACTGGGGCAACCGCAGCATCGAGACCGACGAGGCGACATTCACCTCAGGCGCGCTGCCTGCGGGCTTTGACGGCTGCCGCATCGTGCAGCTCAGCGATCTGCATGGCAAATACTTCGGCAAGGGCAACGAGCGCCTGTACAGTGCGGTCAAGGCCGCGCATCCGGAGTATATCTTCGTGACGGGCGACCTGGTCGACCGCAAGACCGAGAACCCGACCATCTACGCCGGCGAGGTCGGCGCGGCGCTCTCGGCCATCGCACCGACGTATTACGTCACGGGCAACCACGAGTGGGGTCACGGCACAAAGGTCGTGGAGGAGATCAAGCGCACGCTGCGGGAGAGCGGCGTGACGGTGCTCTCCAACGAGTTTACGTATCTTGCGCGCAACGGTGATACCATCGTGCTCGCGGGCATCGACGATCCGAACGGCTACGCCGATCAGGAGACGCCGTACGAGCTTGCTCAGGAGGTCTACGCCGCCTGCGGCGACCCCTTCTGGCTGCTGCTCGCGCACCGAAACGACCGCTTTGCGCAGGAATACAGTCTCCTCGGTGCAGACTTAACGATCTCCGGTCACGGCCACGGCGGCATCTGGAGATTTCCGTTCGTGGGTGGGGTGTTCGGCACGCAGAGGAACCTCTTCCCCACGCACACGGCGGGCTTTTATTCAGACAACGGCGCATCCGTCTTCGTCAGCCGCGGGCTCGGAAACTCGCCGCGCGTCATCCCGCGCATTCTGAACAGGCCGCAGGTGGCGGTCATCACACTGGAAAGGGGCTGAGGCTATGCGTGAATTTTCTGCCGGAAGCTACGATGTCGCCGTCATCGGCGCAGGACACGCGGGCATCGAGGCATCTCTTGCCTGTGCGCGCCTCGGCATGAAAACGGTGTGCTTTACCATCAACTTAGACGCGGTGGGCAACATGCCCTGCAACCCCGCCATTGGCGGCACGGGCAAGGGCCATCTTGTGCGCGAGCTCGACGCCCTCGGCGGCGAGATGGCAAAGGCCGCGGATAAAGCCTGCATCCAGTACCGCATGCTCAACCGCGGCAAGGGCCCCGCCGTCTGGTCGCTGCGCGCGCAGGCCGACCGGCGGCGCTATCAGAGCGTGATGAAGCACACGCTCGAAACGCAGGAAAATCTGCTGCTGCGGCAGGCGGAGATCGTCGATCTTCGCGTGGAGGACGGGCATGTCTCCGCCGTCGTGACGGAAACGGGCGGCGTTTACGCGGTCAGGGCTGTCATCCTCTGCTCGGGCACATTTTTGGATGGCCGCACCATCGTCGGCGAATGTGTGCGCGAGAGCGGCCCCGACGGGATGCACGCCTCGCTCACGCTGGCGGACGCGCTCAAAAGGCTCGGACTGCCGCTGCGCCGTTTCAAGACCGGCACGCCGCCGCGCGTGAACGCGCGCAGCGTCGATTTTTCTCAGATGGAGGTGCAGACGGGCGACAAAACGCCGCTGCCGTTCTCGTTTTCGACGGAACACCCGCCCGAAAATCAGGCGGTCTGCTACCTGACTTACACCACGGAGGAGACGCACCGCGTCATCCGCGAGAATCTGGATCGCAGTCCCATCTACTCCGGCGTCATCGAGGGCGTCGGCCCGCGCTACTGCCCGAGTATCGAGACAAAGATCGTCCGCTTCCCCGACAAGCCCCGCCATCAGCTCTTCATCGAGCCCATGGGCCTCGATACAGAAGAACTCTACATTCAGGGCTTTTCGTCGTCCATGCCCGAGGAGGTGCAGATCGAAATGCTGCACTCGGTCAAGGGCCTTGAGCACGCGGAGATCATGCGCCCGGCCTACGCCATCGAATATGATTGCATCGACCCGACCGCGCTCTACCCGACGCTTGAATATAAGCACATTTCGGGCCTGTACGGCGCGGGACAGTTCAACGGCTCGTCGGGCTACGAGGAGGCGGCGGTGCAGGGCTTCGTCGCGGGCGTGAACGCCGCACGCAAATTAAAGGGCGAAACGCCGTTCATTCTGGGCCGCGAGCAGGCGTACATCGGTACACTCATCGACGACCTTGTGACCAAGGGAACGAACGAGCCCTATCGCATGATGACGAGCCGCAGCGAGTACCGCCTCATCCTGCGGCAGGACAACGCCGACGAGCGCCTTGCGCCCATCGGGCACGAGCTTGGCCTTGTCAGCGATGAAACGCTGCAAAAGGTCGTGGGCAAATACGACGCGGTGCGCCGCGAGATCAAGCGCCTCGAGCACACGGGCATCCCCTCGTCCGACGCGCTCAACGCGCTTCTGAGTGCGCGCGGCACGGCGGAGGTGCGCGACGGCAGCCCGCTCATCGCGCTGCTGCGTCGACCGCAGCTCACCTATGACGACCTGCGCGATTTTGATGCGGGCTGCCGCGCCTTCCCGCCCGCACTCGCCGAGAGCGTGGAGATCGCCGTCAAATACGAGGGCTACATCCGCCGCCAGATGGCGGAGGTCGCGGAGTTTGCGCGCTTGGAGCACCGCGCCATTCCCGAGGATATCGATTACGCGAAAATCGACGGTCTCCGTCTGGAGGCGCGCGAAAAGCTCGCCGCCATTCGTCCGCAGAATCTGGGGCAGGCGGGGAGGATCTCGGGCGTCAGTCCGGCGGATGTTGCAGCTTTAATGCTCTATATTACTTCAAAAACGTGGGACTGAGTCCCTCGTTTTTGAGAGAGGATTGCAGCCCGCTGCGCGCAGAAGTTGCCCGCCTTGGCGGGCAACTTCCACACTTGCGGACTGAGAGGTGTAAATCGCCACGCACCGGTCGCGGCGATTTACGATCAAAATCATTTCGAGCCTGCGGGCTCGAAACTCTGCGAGGCTTTTAACCCTTATATACGAAAACAGGCGGTCGCTGCGTTGGCAGCGGCCGCCTGTTGATTGTTGAGGTCTTACTTCTTGCCGAATTTGGTGAAGAGTGTGACCAGTACGGTGATGAGTCCCATCACGGCGAAGATGCCGAGCATTCCCTGCCCCGTGATGAGCAGCGCGATCTCAAGATTTGTCATAGTGCGTTCCTCCTTAACCCATGAGCTGCGGCACGAGATTGAGGATCATGCCGCCTGCGAGCACCGATGCGATCTGGCCGGCGACGTTCGCGCCGACGGCGTGCATCAGCAGGTGATTGGTGCAGTCCGCCTCCTGCCCCATCTTCTGGATGACGCGCGCGGACATCGGGAAGGCCGAGATACCGGCCGCACCGACCATCGGATTCACCTTGTTCTTGCAGAAGAGGTTCAGAAGCTTTGCAAACATCACGCCCGCGATGGAGTCAAAGACGAAGGCGACAAGACCCAGCGCCATGATGATGAGCGTTTTGAGATTGACGAACTGGTCGGCCTGCATCGAGAAGGAGATCGTGATGCCGAGCAGCAGCGTGATGAGGTTCGCCAAATCGTTCTGCGCCGTCTGGGAAAGACGCTCCAAGCAGCCGCACTCACGCAGCAGGTTGCCGAACATCAGAAAACCCACGAGCGAGACGGACATCGGCGCGATGAAGCCCGCGATGATCGTGACCATGATGGGGAAGTAGATGCGCAGCGAACGGGAGACGTGCTTGGGGTTGTAGGGCATGTGCATCGCGCGGTCCTTTTTCGTCGTGACCAGCTTGATGGCGAACGGCTGGATGATCGGCACGAGCGCCATGTACGAGTAGGCGGCGACCGCGATAGGCCCGATATAATTAGAGTGCAAGACCTGCGAAACAAGGATCGACGTCGGGCCGTCTGCCGCGCCGATGATGCCGATGGAGGCCGCGTCCTTCAAGTCAAAGCCCAGCATGACCGCCGCGATCATCGCAAAGAAGATGCCGAACTGCGCCGCCGCGCCGAAGAGGAACATCTTCGGGTTCGAGAGCAGCGGGCCGAAGTCGATCATCGCGCCGATGCCGATGAACAGCAGCAGCGGCAGCGCCTCGCTCGCTTCGATCGTCGTTTCAAAGAGCCACTGAATGATGCCCTGACTCTCGCCCACGCCCGCGACCATCTGGTTCAGAACGCCGGACATCGGCAGGTTCACGAGGATCGCGCCGAAGCCCATCGGCAGCAGAAGCGAGGGCTCATAGTCCTTTTTGATGGCGAGATAGATGAGCAGCGCGCCCACCACATACATCACGCACTGCTGCGGTGTGACGGCGCGGATGCCGTCGAGCAAAAACTCCATGCTGTAAACACTCCTTATACTCAGTCGGTTTTGGTAGCCGGGCAAAAGAAAAAAGACCTTTACCGCGGGCGCCGCCCGGGGTAAAAGTCTTGCCATTTCGCAAGCAGACCGGGGATACTTTCCCGCGATGACGATCTGCTCAACGCCCGTGGGCGCCGGCTACTCCCTTTTTTCCGTGCTGCAAAAGGTATCACATTTTTTTTGCGCTGTCAAGCGCTCACGGGCGTATTTTGCCGTAGTTTACAAGTTTTTACTCCAAATTTACATCTTTTTCTGCCCTGAGAGCGCCGCGGTGGGGTTGACAAAGCCAAAAAAAGCCGATATATTACTACTGCATTATGAAATATGCGTGGATGAGGACAAGTAAACCCCTCCCCCGCGGCAAAGAGAACCGCCGTTTTGGTGAAAGGCGGGACGCGGCAGGGCCGAATATCACCTCGGAGCAGCCGGACTGAACTTTAAGTAAGGCCGGACGGGTGCGACCGTTATATCGCAGCATTTGAGCGGCTGTGTAAAAACAGCAAGAAGAGTGGTACCGCAGAGGTCAGCGCCTTTGTCTCTTTATGGGGACAGGGCGCGTATTTTTTTAGTAAAGAGGGGATTCCATCCCCCCTTTAGAATCCCCCACGCCAGAGACACAAGTCACTGGCGTCGCCGCCCAAGGCGGCTGGGTCAAGGAATTTTTGCCACGCACATGTCGCGGCAAAAATGAATTGCCTGCAATGACAACAACGATAAGATCAAAATTCATATAAATGTAAGGAGACGCAACATGGATTACAAAAGCACGCTGAATATGCCCAAGTCCGGCTTCCCGATGCGCGCGGGTCTTCCCAAGCGCGAGCCTGAGATGCTCAAGCACTGGGAGGAAATGGACCTCTACAACCTCATGCTCAAAAAGAACGAGGGCAAGCCCCGCTTCGCCCTGCACGATGGCCCTCCGTTCTCCAACGGCGGATTGCACATGGGTCACGCGCTCAACAAGTCCCTGAAGGACTTCATCACCCGTTCCTACGCGATGCGCGGCTACTACACGCCCTATATCCCCGGCTGGGACAACCACGGCATGCCCATTGAGAGCGCCATCATCAAGCAGAACAAGCTCAACCACAAGGCCATGCCCGTTTCCGAGTTCCGCTCCGCCTGCCACGAGTTCGCCCAGCACTATATCGACGTGCAGATGGAGGGCTTCAAGCGCATCGGTGTGCTCGGCGACTGGGAGCACCCCTACAAGACCATGGACCCCGGCTTCGAGGCTGAGGAGGTCAAGGTCTTCGGCGAGATGTACAAGAAGGGCTACATCTACAAGGGCTTAAAGCCCGTTTACTGGTGCTATCACGACGAGACCGCCCTGGCTGAGGCGGAGATCGAGTATCAGGACGATCCCTGCACGACCGTGTACGTCAAGTTCCCGATGAACGACGATCTCGGCAAGCTGAGCCATCTCGACAAGTCCAAGCTCAACTTCGTCATTTGGACGACCACGATCTGGACGCTGCCCGGCAACCTTGCCATCGCCCTGCACCCCGATGAGAGCTACGCCATCGTGAAGAACGAGGATAACGGCGAGATGTACATCGTCGCCGAGGCGCTCGTCGAAAAGGTCATGACCGTCGGCAACGTCGAGCACTACTCGATCCTTGAGACCCACCCCGGTAACTTCTATGAGAACATGCTCGCATCTCATCCCTTCCTGCCCAAGACCTCCCGTCTGGTTCTCGCCGACTATGTCACGATGGATTCCGGTACCGGCTGCGTCCACACCGCGCCCGGCTTCGGCGCGGACGACTATCAGACCTGCCGCCGCTACGGCATGGACATGGTCGTGCCCGTCAACGATCAGGGCCGCCACACCGACTATGCCGGAAAATATGAGGGTATGCTCGTTGAAGAGTCCAACCCCGTCATCCTGAACGACATGAAGGAGGCCGGTTCCCTCTTCGCCAGCGAGGAGATCGTGCACAGCTATCCGCACTGCTGGCGCTGCAAGAAGCCCATCATCTTCCGCGCCACCCCGCAGTGGTTCTGCTCCGTCGACTCCTTTAAGGACGAGGCCTGCGCCGCGTGCGACGACGTGCGCTGGGTTCCGGGCTGGGGCATCGACCGCATGAAGAGCATGATCCGTGAGCGCGCCGACTGGTGCATCTCCCGTCAGCGCCGCTGGGGCCTGCCCATCCCCGTGTTCTACTGCAAGGACTGCGGCAAGCCCATCTGCACCGACGAGACCATCAAGGCCGTCTCTGACCTCTTTGCCGAAAAGGGCTCCAACGCCTGGTTCGATATGGATGCCGCCGACATCCTGCCCAAGGGCTTCACCTGCCCGCACTGCGGCAAGAACGCCGGCTTTACCAAAGAGGAGGACACGCTTGACGGCTGGTTCGACTCCGGCTCCACGCACTTCGCGTCCATGAAGAAGGATCAGGGCTTCTGGCCCGCCACGATGTACCTCGAGGGTCTCGATCAGTACCGCGGCTGGTTCCAGTCTTCGCTGCTGACCGCTGTCGGCGCCTTCGGCCAGGGCGCGCCGTTTAAGGAGTGCGTCACCCACGGCTGGACGGTCGACGGCGAGGGCAAGGCCATGCACAAGAGCCTTGGCAACGGCGTCGATCCCGCGGACGTGTTCAACGAGAACGGCGCGGATATCCTGCGCCTGTGGGCCGCCAGCGCGGACTATCACGCGGACGTCCGCTGCTCGAAGGAGATCTTCAAGCAGCTCAGCCAGAACTACCTCAAGTTCCGCAACACCTGCAAGTTCATGCTCGACAACCTTGTCGACTTCGACCCCGAAAAGCTGACCAGGCCCGAGGAGATGCCCAAGCTCGACCGCTGGCTCCTCACGAAGCTCAACGAGCTCATCGAGAAGGCCGAGCAGTCCTACTGCGACTATGAGTTCCACATCATCACCCACGCGGTGAACGACTTCTGCGTCACCACGCTCTCAAGCTTCTATCTCGATATCGTGAAGGATCGCCTCTACTGCGACGGTGCGGACAGCCTGTCCCGCCGCAGCGCGCAGACCGCGCTGTACCTCACGCTCTACACGCTTTCCAAGCTTTTTGCGCCGATCCTCGCTTTCACCTGCGACGAGATCTGGCTCGCCATGCCGCACACCGGCGAAGACGACGCGCGCAACGTGGTGCTCAACGAGATGAACAAGCCCTTCACGGCCTACGCCCTCACCGCTGAGGAGATGGCCAACTGGGAGAAGCTCGCCGAGGTGCGCACCGTGGTCAACGGCGTGCTCGAAGCCGCCCGCGCCGAGAAGAAGATCGGCAAGAGCCTTGAGGCCGACGTGCACCTGACTGTTCCCGCCGAAGACGCATTCCTCGCAAATGTGGACGGCAAGGAGCTTGCGGACCTTCTGATCGTCTCTCAGGTCGAGGTGACGGTCGGCGACAGCGTAAAGGCCTCCGCCGAGGAAGCCGCCGGCACGAAGTGCCCGCGCTGCTGGAAGCACTCTACCGCCGCGAACGCCGAGGGTCTCTGCCCCCGCTGCACAGAAGTGATGCGCTCTTTCCCCGACCTCGCGTAAGAAACAACGCGGGCGGCCATTTGGCTGCCCGCGCCGTGTTTTTCATCCGTTTCCACCCCACCCGCATGATTTCAGAAAGGAACCCGACCCATGCACTTTGACACCAAAAAGCTTACCCGCTGCGCCCTCATCGCGGCCATCTACGTCGCGCTGACGATGCTCTCCAACGCCCTGAACCTTGCCTACGGTCCCATCCAGCTCCGCTTTTCCGAGGCGATGACGGTCCTGCCGTTCCTGATGCCCGAGGCAAGCTGGGGACTGTTCATCGGCTGCGTGCTCTCGAACATCCTGAGCCCCTACGGCCCGCTCGACATGAT
>ERZ1027239.101-NODE-101-length-33174-cov-16.706151_pt1 | contig 33174 bp, 53 predicted proteins | sample MGYA00519476_ERZ1027239 | MGnify/ENA primary metagenome ERZ1027239 (study PRJEB26926, sample SAMN06164636) | human gut metagenome | biome: ENVO:00009003; feature: ENVO:2100002; material: ENVO:00002003 | host: Homo sapiens | place: USA | collected 2012 ... | reverse complement strand
CTACACAAGGCTATTCGTCGGCAGCGTCAGATGTGTATAAGAGACAGGAATGGATTCTTACAGAATGGTATGATGGAGACGATGGAGGTATTAAGTACGAAGCTGATTATCTTTACTCTCTTGTTTGTTGGAAAGATTATGTAAGGAGAAACAACATCACAAAGTGGTGCTATATTAAAGATATAAAAGATTAGGTATATGAAAGTACTTAAGAAGATTTTTTGTGAGCATATTTTCGATAATCGAAATAAAGGCTTGTAGTGTTAGTCCGAATTTAAAGAGGAGGTTTGATTATGAAATTATCTGAAATAGAATTAGATTTTTTGTATGAGAAATCTGCCGAGTTGTTTAGAGATAAAGTAAAACAACGAGGGGAAGATTATGAACATGATAATAGATGCGCTTGCCCTGAAGCAGTTCGCAGAACTCATCTACGAACTCTCGCAAGAGAATCTATAGAAGATGTTAAGATTTTAATTGATGAACTGCGTAATAATGGTTATGAAGCTTAATAAAATGGTTTTAGATGATAAGAAAATAGATGAAGCCGCAAGAGGAGCAGCAGACTTGCATGAGCAAGATTTGCCTATGATGTCTTATGACGAAGACACAGAGGTTGATGGTCAGCATCATTTCTGTCAAGAGTTTGGCGCAGAATTATTTAAGAATGGCGTTAAGTGGGCTATCAATGAATTCCAGAAGAGCTTGTGTCACCCTGCTAGCGAAGTTCCTCAAATTGGCAGAGGAAGAGTTCTTGCATACTCAATAGACTGCTGTTATAGAAATCTTTACAACCTATACGATATGATGTCCAAGACCGATTGTAACATTTATAAAGAAATGTGGAACGAGCAAGTCAAAGCGTATCATTTGACTGGTTGGATATACGCAGATGAATTGTTTGACTTAATTATAGAAGGAGGCAATCATGATTAAGGAAGTAACAATGTATTCTGTTGTATGTGACAGATGCGGAAAGACTTATGGTGTGGATGATGGCATTGACTGTTGGGTGGACATCTGTACTGCTAGAGAACAAGCAATGGAATCCGAATGGGTAGAAATTGGCGATAAGCATTACTGCCCAGACTGCTATGAGTTTAACGATGAGTTAGATGAGTATGTTCCTAAAAAGAAAGTAGGCGACCAATGAAGACATTCACATTCGATGTTATGCTCAACGGAAGATTCGTCCGCACATTAAAGTATAAATATTGTGCGCTCTTCCCGATAGACTTTGAAGATTTAAAGAAGTTCGTTCTCAAAAAGAGACCTACTTTGAAAGGTAAGGATTTTAGAATAGCGTTTTGATTATGAAAGAGATTAAAGCAGAGCAGAGAGTAACTATTATTCTTGAAGCAGTTGAGAAGAATGGTTGCGATGGATGTTTGTTCGACCATGATGATACGTGTCATAACCCGACATATAATGATTGGGCAGATGGATTTCAGTGTGAACCAGAAGACCGTTCTGACGGAAAACATGTAATATTCAAAGAAGTTAAGAAGCAAAAAAGAAATATGAAAGAAAATAAGCACTCGTTAAAGATAAGTCGTAGTTGTGGTAATATTACCCTTGATGGTTATCCAATAGCTACATATTCGAATGATGAATTGAAGATTCTAAAGAACCTGTTAACACAGGTTTTGGGTGAAGTGAACGAATATATACATCTTTAGAAAAGTAAAGCGTATGGCAGCAAGATATAATTTTAGAAAAACCATTTTACACAGATTAGAAATCTGTTGGAATGTGCTCACACATAAGACTTTTATAGCTTATACAACTGATGATATAGGTGACAAATGGAGTCTTATAAATAACATAGAAAGTCTTGAACAATTTGGTCAATGGCTTGTAAGTGGTGGGTATAAGGAGAATAGCAACTATAAAAAGTAAAGCGTATGTTGTACGAAGCAAAACAAGGGACAAAGGCTTATCAATACATTAAGAGTATTCTCGATGCAGAATTTGAAGAGCATCAAGCCTACATGAAAAGAGTTGAAGAAGCCGTAGGCTTCGAATTTGAAAAATATCAGGGCTATCAGCCTAACAGAACTCTCACAAGAGTGTACGAGATTACCGCTATATGGGTTCTTTCTGAGCGTTACGATACGCTAGATAAGAAGGTGTGGAAGAAGATAGACGGTGTAAAATTGGAAGACGGTTACTATGTAGTTATTGCGCCTAACAAGCGTAGTAAGCAAGGCAAGGCAATAGCCTCCGTTCTTCTCTCCTATAAATCAGTTGCTAACCATTTCAAGGTAATGAGTGAACTGAATATAGAAGTCTCTCAAGCTAGCCGTTTCTCTATTACTCAGCTCCTCCGTCACAAAGACCGCATTTTCGTTTACTTTGATGACAGCATCCGAGCCGAGAAGCACAACTCTGATTTCAAGGAAATCACGATAGGTGAGTATGAGGATTTCATTAATAGCAAATATTAAAGCGTATGAAACAGAAGTTTATTATTGGCGATATTGTTGAGTATGACAACAAAGTAATGATTGTCAAAGAGCCAAGAGACGGATGCCATTTTGACTTATCTTGCCCTAAAGAATGGTTGGTGTACTGCTTTGTTGGTGTTGAGGATATAAAGCCAGTTGTACTCACTACAAATATTCTTAGAAAGAATCGGTGGTTTCCGCTTGATGAACGTTTTGTCACTTTCATAAAGGGAGATATTAAAATAACTACGCAAGCTGGTATTAGTATGTTACGTTTTAGAGAAGCGGAACCGATTTATCTTGAATATGTCCATGAACTTCAACATTTTCTCTTTGGTTTGGGTATTAAAAACGAAATGGAGGTGTAGGTATGTTGGTAGCATTATCAATAATATTCATAGCTATAGGAATAGCATTTATGTATGTAGGCATAAGAATTTGTAGAAATCTATGGCATGCACATGTAGGGCTGCTTTTTCTAGTAATAGGCTTGTGCATTGCTTGCATGGCTATAAAACAATTAATGGAGTTATAAGTATGTATGTATCATCAAGAAAAATAGATTGGTTCTTCCCCTTGCCAACAATAGTAAGAAATCCAAATCCAGATTGGGGAATAGCTTTCCTTTGGAGAGTTTACTGGTTTTGTAACGATTAACGCCTTCTGGCATAAATAGATAGTAATATGGCAATGAATTATAAACGAGCAAAGGTCTTTTTAAGCGGAATAATGTGTCTTAATGAATATGAAGCAGAAGCTATTGACATAGCTATAAAAGCCATTGATGCTTGTATAAGCAATAAATATGAAATAGAGTAACTAGCCATCATGCTAAGGATATAAATAGATAGTAATATGAAAGCAAGTGAGTTGATAGAGCATTTAAAATCTTACATTGACATCACAGGTGGAGATTGTGAAATGCTTGTATTTGATAAAGCAGAAGGTGTTTCTTGTGGTATTGAGAATACTTCTACGGATGGTGATTATGTGTTTCTACATATTTCATCCGATAAATACACAACAAAGATACCTGAGTAACGAACTATCCCTTATGGGATATTAAATAGATAGTAATATGAAAGAATTAAGAAAGAAAACATTTAAAAATGGTGTTGTGTATTGCCTTCAGTTAGAAGATGGATTTCTAGTTGAAACTACAGATACATTCTTGCCTTATTACACCAAAGATGCAATAGGCAGACATCAGAATAAGCTCGATAACAATGAGCTTGGCGACCGCACGGAACGTTGGATGATTGGAGTATCTACAATGAGTGGGTGTCCAGTAAGATGCAAGTTCTGTGCTACAGGCAACATGAAACGTTATCGCAATCTTTCAGCAGAAGAAATAGTTGAGCAGGTTGAATTTGCCATCAACAAGGCAGGTGCTGACCCAAGCAAAGCAAAAGAGTTTAAGATTAACTATACTCGTATGGGCGAGCCATTCCTCAATATTGATGCAGTCAAGGATGCTATCCGCATTATTACTGAGAAATACCCAAATACTCATCATTACGTATCAACGATTGGCATTAAGGGAAGCGATTTCTCTTTCATTAAGGGAAATATTACGTTACAGATTAGTTTGCATTCATTTGATGATAACAAGCGTAATTGGTTGATTCCTTACAAGAACAAAATGACTATTCAAGAGTTAGGTCAGATACGGACACAGAGCAATCTGAAAACAACAATCAACCTCACTCTTGTTGATACATCTGATTTCGATGCGAAAAAGTTGGCTGAGTGGTTTGATAAGGAACATTTCTTTGTGAAGTTGTCTCCTATCAATGTGAATAACATATCAGAAAAGAATCATCTTGGAACTGGTGTAGTAGAAGGAATTAATTTAGTATGAAAAAGGGAATTTTTAGATACAGGATTATCACGAATCTGAATTGCAACATGAATGAAAGCACAGGAGTAAACGGAAATTGTTACTTCTGTTACCAAAAGTTCAAGTCACCGTTGTGCTTGGATTGTGATAAGATGGAGGAAACATTGAAGAAGGTTGGTGTTCTGAAAAGAGCAACTATCATGGGAGGCGAAAGCTTGCTCAATCCAGATTTGGTAAAGATTGTAAAGATAGTCAGCAACTATACATCTGATGGTATCTGTCTTGTTACAAATGGAATACTGCTTAATGAGGACATCATCGTTGCATTGAAAGATGCCGGATTAACTGAGGTCGCTATCAGCGTGTCTTCTATCGAACAGTACGAAAGACGTAGAGATATGGCACTTCTGTGTAAGGAGATTATTCCAAACACAAGAATAAACATTCCTAAGTGCAAGGAAAGTTTGAATCCACAACTACTGGAAACAATACTGTCAGATGGTTTCTATAGCATTGTATGCGAAGATTTACAGGCAAGGTATGGTGAGATAAGACTCCCAGATGGTTCTGTAAAGATTGGTGATGACGGATATGGATTCTACGATTACAAGTGGAATGGCCATACGTTTGGAGTATTTGGTAATTATGGGAAGTACAACAGAAGCGATATTATTGTAACGCCTCTTGGAAATTTCTGTGATTGGGAAAAGTACTGTAAGGCCGTTAAGAACAATGAGCTTGTAAAAAGAAACAATCATATTGATGATGACAAAATTGTGCATTGATTTCGGAAGTGGTTATAATCCAAAGGCTGGATATAAAACTTGCGATGTAACAACCTTTCCACAATTGGATTTTCAGTATGATGGGAAAGATGAGATTGTCGGTCTTAGAGAAAAATCAGTAGATGTATTTTATCTAAGAAACGTTGTTCATCATATCCCAGATTTACAGAGAACTTTTACAACCTTGAAGAAGTATCTGAAGGTAGGTTGAAAGCTAGTTATCATTGACTGCAATAAAGGTCATTACAAGACAAATGTATTTCTTGACAATTTATGGTATAGATTTGTAGGCAACAACAACGAAATCTTTATCAGTAAACAATATAGAGATTATATCAATGTCTTGATCAAGTTAGGCTTTAAGCAATTATCTTATAAATCATTTAAAGAAAAGGAGATTACTAAGTATGAATGCAATTAAGAATCAATTGGAAAAGATGGGCTACGATTATGCAGTAGCAATCGCAACAAAGGCTGAAATAGAGAATGGAGCTGCTTGTGGTCAGCTAGCTATTATTTGTGAGTAAGTAATTAATCATCCTCTCCATGTGACAGGTGGAGAGGGTAAAAAGAAGAGAATATGAGATTATTAACGAAGAAAAAGCAAAACGAAGCATTGAAAAGAATACTGGCAAATTCCATTATTGCTTGGGATGCGGTAATGAAGTTTGAAGATAAAGAAAAAATCATTGATGCTTGTAACCATATACAAAATAACTTGGCTGATGCTGCTTATTTTATTGGTGGAAAGGATTCCATGATTGCAGTTGGAGAAGCATTTGTTAATTATATCGGTAAGGAGGATAAGCAATGAGCAAAATGAACGTTAAGGAGTCTCTTTTAGAAGTTGTTAAAAGCAACTACCTAGAGATACTAAAAATTGACTTATTTAATGGAGAGGAGGCTTTTGCTAGATATTGTGGTAGAAAAAGTGATAAGTTTTGTAAGACTTATACTACTCTAGAAGATTTGGATTTTAAGGTAGATTCTTTTCTGCTGCATGATGAAGTGCGTGGTGTGGTATATTGCCAAGATGAAGATACAAAAGAACCTGTGTGGTTAGCATCTTGTGGTGATGAATGTTCTTCATGGTGGCAGGTTTGTCGAGTTCCAAAGTTCTATAAACGAAAGACATTAAATGAAGTAAAGTTATTATTAATCAGTGCTAGGAACAGGTTTCGTAGTGCTATTGATGGTGTGATGATACCTCCTGATGAGAGATACAGAGAAAAGTCAAAAGCATTTGAGGAACTTGAAAAAGCACTTGAAGAGTTGGAGAACGAAACTATATGGGTAAGCAAGCCCGATAAGGAGGACAAGGTATGAATTACAAAAAGGTACTAACGAGATACATTCAAGGAAGGCTGTCGGAATTATCCAATGTTGATGCTTATGAACCAAACAAGTTAGCATTAACTAATATGTTGTGGTTTCTTGGCAAGGCAACCAGCAATGAAGTGATTGTGGCAAAGCTTAAACTCATGGATGGTGCTGATATAAAAAGAAAGAAATATCTTAGTAGGTATGATGGTAACGAATCATTATACGAGGATGATTATTCCAAGGCGGTAGGCACTATCGGAAAGGAATGCTTGGCGTATTTACAGAATTTGAGTAAGGAGGTGTAGATTATGTATATAACAATTTTATATCTTAGTATGAGTCTTATCTACATTCTGCTTGTTTGTTTGGATGGAGAAGATGTTAAGCCAAAATGGAAGCAATGGCTAGCTGACCAACTAGGCATCAAACCAAAGATAGAGGTTAGATACATAAAGCCACAAGTTATTAAGCTTCATTCAAGAGTTGCAATGTCAAGCTTTGAAATGCAATATTATTGCCGTGACAAATCTGGCATGGAGCAATTGAAGAGAAGAGCAATAGAAAGTGTGTATGATGGCATTCTTCGGGAAATGAAGGTAAATGGATTAATTTCTATTTCGCAATATAATGACATTTATAGTAATAACACTATTTACGATGGGACATGTGAAATTTATAAAACAAGTAATGTATGAAGATAAGACAAGCTAGGAAAATTTTGAATATGATGGAGAGAGGAACAGACACACGTTACTTCGAATCAAAATATACATTTAAGAAAGAGAGTAGATTCATTCCTAGATTAAAGAATCTCTATCAGAAAGCAACTATCAGATGGAATAAGGCAAATATGCCGAGTGCTAACGTTAGTTTGTTTTGTTCTATTTTGAGAATTTCAAAGGAATGTGGTCGTTGTAAACATTTCAATGGTATGTTCGCAGGAAGATGTACTAAACTACATGAGTATGTTGAAAGCAGCGATTGGTGTCATGGAACGTTTTTCCATAGAAAGTGAGGTTGATATGAAAATAAGACAAGCTAAGAAGATAATGAAGCAAGTCTATAAAACCCGATATTGGGCTTATAGACAAGGCTATTATTGTGGCAAAACGGATGCAGGAAAGCTAGCCGGAGACCATCGTTTGTTAAAGGCTATGCGTCTTACACAGAAGTGGGAAATCCGCAAGATGCGAAATAAAATATTGAAGAAGAATCCGTTCAAACCGAGAGACCTTCGACGTAGTGCTTTAAAATTAATGAGATATGGATGTAGCAATGCTTAATCGTAAAATTCTAGGTATAGACCTAGAATACAAAAACGTTTATATTGATGCGGAGAATACGAGGATGATACGTGCCAAATTACCTTATGGGTATTGCGATTTGGTTCGCACAGATGTATGGATTGGGCGTGTGAATCATCCGGAAGAGCATGATATTGTAAAGTATACGGCAATCTCTTGGTATGGAGAAGAATTTGTTGGTGGAGTTGATTTAGGTCGCAACTACATGCATGCTAAATATAAGTTCTTCGAGTTGGTTGTGAATAAAAACTATATTGTGGAAATGAAACATAAGAAAAATGGAAATGAAAGATAAAAAAATAGTCCTTGACATCCCTAAAGAAATGGAAGTGGACATTGAAAAAAGTGACTTGAAAGCTGGTATTATTAAGCTTAGGAAGAGGGTAATCGGCTATATGGATGCCATATCAGCTTTAGCAGACGAAGATATTCGTCCAGCATGTATTCAAGTTTCATATATGAATGTGGATAAGCTAATTGCATTATCTAGGTTAATGATTATAGCTAAGTACTATAATAGAGATTGGAAACCGGATTGGAATTCTAATGAATGTAAGTATAATATCATGCGAACCAGCGAATATGGTATTACTTCTAGTAGTAATTATAACGAAGGAGCTATTTACTTCAAGAACAAAGAAGATGCCCAAGCCGTTATTGATAATCCGAATTTCAGGAGCACTCTTGATGCAATCTATAAGGACTAAGGCTTATGAAGGAAATATTCTTTAAGAGTGTAAAGTTCCGTGAAGTTCAGCATTTGGCATTCACAGATGAATATATAACCGCATACGTGTCGGTGAACAATGTTCCTAAGATATACCTAAGTGTTAATACACCTCGTGACGAATATGGGTTTGCGAAAGGAAAACCAAAGCGTTACTTTAGAGTAAGGTTAGGGAAATGGCTCACCGAGCGGGCGTTTGTTAAAAAATATTTTAGTGAAGAATGAAAATATGAAGAATAAAGACAAAATAATCAATGAGTTTCTGAGCAACTTGTGGCATGATGCAATTGAGGCTCCTGACTTGGATAGACGAATCTTGTATGTATATAAGCCTAATGGTGAGATAAATCCACCAATATATATTAGAGAGGCTACATACGAAAAGATACGTTGGAAGGAATGCGGTTACAAGCCAATAAATCCAGAACGGATTGTTATTCGTTGGCTATACTTGGATGAATTGTTTCCTAAGAAAGGAGGTGATAGCAAATGACCGAGGCAGAATTTAATAAGTTTGTACTTGTATTAGAGAACGAGGCGTTTCGGTTTTCAAGAAGTCAAAACGAATTTAAGGAACATAGAGGGGTGATAGAGCAGTCTTTCAAAATAGGAGGGCTGTTCATTCTTCGAGAGTTGAAAAAGTATTTTAATCAAAGGAAGTAAGCGTATGATATTATATGAGAATCAATATTTTGAGCTTTTAAAAGCTCTGTGTTATAGTGTTCCACAGAATCCAAATGTTGGTAGGTTTGAGATTGCGAGTACTATACTTAATACATTTAAGGAGCTGAAAGATATAGAAATTTAACGGCTTTCGGACACAAATTAAAAGATAATGACTAAGGAAGAAATATTAGAGAAGGCATCCGACTTTGAGGATGAAGATGAGTTTGTGAAGTGTGATAGATTGCCGTTCACTGAGGAATGGTGGCTTTTGCATCAACTAGTGTATCATCTTGGCTTGACTTGTACCTATACAGGTCGTGGTTATATAATTGAGAAACTTAAAGATTAGTAAAATGGAAGCGAATGATTATTTGAAGGCTATGCAAGCTATGGACGAATTGGATAGACTTGTAACCAGTGTTTATCCGGATAAGTTTAAGTTGGTCTGCAAGAAGCATGGAATAGATGAATGCGAGGCGATGAACATGTATTCGTACTTGCAAAAGATGCATAAAGGTCAGTCTTGGTTAGTTAGATACAAGCCATTGGAATATCTAGAGCGTGTATTAACTCTAGCCAAAGAAGCTTATGCGTCTTACATGAACAACGGATTGATTCTGAGTATGGTCAATTTTGGTGATAAGTATACAAGAATACTTGTAATCTTTGAGAAAGATGGCGTGATAAGCCAACAGGAATTTGACATTAGAGAGCAAAGAACATATGTTGATATAGCGGACTTTATTGGAAATGGTTACACCATCGTATCTGTTATCCGTCAGTCTGACAATGTTGACAGCGAACAGTTTGTTGGAGAAAAGGATGAGCGAAGTCATAGTATTCCTATTTACGATGGTGATGTAATGCTTTGTTACGTGAACAAACCGGAATTTTGGAGTTCAGATTGGCGTAATAGCGGACTTTATATTTGTGAGAGTGGCTCATATCATAGATTGCTATACACCCCGAATAAGGGGTACGTAAGACATGGAGAGCCTGATGTAGATGAAGACTTCACACTTGATATTGGGGAAGAATCCTTCAGTAGTTATGTTATGACTTTAACCCAGTCTTGGTATAAGTTGGGTAATGTTCATGCAGGTATAGGCTTTTTGAAGGAGAAAGAATAGAAGTGTTAAAGGAGAGGAATATCATTTCCCCTCCTTTGCCTTAATCTCCAGCTCGATAGGCTTGCCGCAATGAGGGCAGATGATAGCCGGAGATTGCGGAATGGATGGCTGCTCTGGTTGAACCTTTTGCAATGGCTCATCTGTAAGAAGTTGCCAATCCTCTACATTTAATGCAATAGCAATTTGATGCAAAGAATCTATGCTAGGAGTTGTTTTTCCATTTACTATAAGTGAAATAGCATTAGCGGTTACTCCTATTGCATCTGCTAATGATTTAGCCTTCATTTGGCGTAAATCTAGATAATACTTAATGCGTTTACTTATATTAATAAGGTATTCGCTTTTAATGTTGCTTTTTATCATAAAGTAATATTTTGATTATTTAGGCGCAAAGGTACAAAGAAATAAAGTAATAATGTGCTAAAATCTGTAAAAAGTAAGTAATAATTAGATAACAAAGGTTAAAAATAAAGTAAAATATTGATTTTTCTCTCAAAACATTTGGTTATTATCCAAAAATTACTTACCTTTGCAATGTCTTTAAGAGATAAAGGCTTTAAAGTTTAACTATTAATTGCTGTTATGCAGCCGAGTCGGCACTCGTAAAACGGTTTGAGGATATGACTACTTCAATTAAGAACAAGATGAGAAAGGTAATGCAGTTGGCACATAGAGCCTATCAGTTGAAATCAAGTTCAATGTCTTGGGTTGAGTGCTTGAAACAGGCTTGGCAGGTCGTAAAGCTTGAGGCAGCGATGAAGACCAAGGTGGTAGAGTTCTTCTTCATGAAGATGAATGGTGAGGTAAGACAAGCCTTTGGTACTCTCCTTCAGAGTCACATTGACTATACTCCAAATGGTACAGGTCATGTAGCAGCAAGAGATTGCATCCGCTATTGGGATGAAGAAAAGGGCGCATGGAGACAATTCAAGGCTTACAACTTCTTGCGAGTTGCATAAAGATATATACACGTTCTAAGGTGTTTGGCGAGGCTTTAATAGGGGTGAGCCTTTAATCACCCCTTTAGTTAAGGACTTTTAAAGTATTTGAGATATGGAGACAATCGCTAAGTGTTTGAAAGAAGTGTTCTACAAAGGGCATCATATTACCAAGGTGGAGGACGTATTTGGTCAGGTATCCGTTCGCATTGATAATATTGCTGAACCGGACTATGCTAGCATAGCCGATGCAAAACGAGTAATCAATGGTAAAGCCCCTATATGGTGTACGGATGGTTATATGTGGGACGAAGCCAGTAAAAAGGTCGTAAAAGACCCTAACGCTTTCCGATGGGAGGAGTAAGAAAAGATAAGGTAAAGAACTTAATACAATTGGTTATGGAAAAGTTTATCAATGATGGTAGTTATGTCTTCGAGAAAACAAATGAGTTTCCGGATGGCTATGAGATTTGGGCGATTGGTCGAAGAAATTTCGAGCACAAAGGCTACGTACCATTGTGCGAGGTCGATGAGAACTGCAACGTCAAAAGAGATACCTTGAAGGCTTTGAAAGTCAAGGATGAAGCATTAGCTTTGACATTGCTCTATGAAGCCGTGAAACGAGGAGTTGACAAAAAGAAGTATAACAAAATGATTAATGCATAAGAAAATGGATGAGAATTTTCTGAATGTGCTCTATATCGAGCATACAGACAAAATAGGCGTTCTAAAGGACGATAAGGACGAAAGGGTATCAATTATCATTGGGACTGACAAAACGCTTGTAGAACGCAAAAGAGAGGGCAAAACGTACCTTCTTGTACCTTTGACAAAGAACCACGCATTTGTCTGCAAGGGGGATAGTATTGATGTGGATGGTGAGCATATCAAGAGTGAAATCTTCTTCCGTAAGGATGGTGCTCAGTGGATTGAGATTGACAAAGAAACGTTATCTAAGGCAGCGTAAGGAATAAGGAGGTTTAAGCTATGAAACTATATGTAGTAATTTCTTCATACCAACATGGATTGGGTGAAGCAGTGGAGGTTGACGCAGAAGTCTTCTCTACCATAGATAAGGCAAGAAAAGCGATAAGACACAAAGGGATGAACACTTTGGAGAATTACAAGCGAGTTTTGAATTGCGATGATTATCTATGCAATATCTCAGATTCTTTCTTCCATATCTCAGACAGCGAAGGAGAAACGTGGGATAATTTCGACATCGTAGAACAAGAATTAAAATAATAAAGCTATGAAGATTGATGTTGTTAAAAATATTTTAGAAGATGCGAAGGAGTGTGGTTGCCTTGTGACGATTACACTTGCAAATGGACAGGTATCTCATGTAAACTTCAGTAAGCATATAAAGAAGTTTACTATAACAGATGATGTTATCTTAGACGAGGATGGGCATCTTGTGACAATAATTGATACGGATGGAAGTTGTGACTACATTGATAGCGATTCCATCATTCGTATATTTAGTAAAGAAGGTGTTTAACAATTAATTAGATAAGAATATGGATGCAGGTCATGTGAATGTGATATTAGGCGAAGCCGAGGACAAAGGTCTTAGAGGAAATATCAACTTGGTAGGTGGAGCAAAGATAAGTTTCGACTTCAATAGTGTTGGTGGTGAAACCTCTTTCAATTGCAATACAAAGAACAGAACACTTATGATTGGGACTGGAAGTACAGTAGTGTTTACACGTAAATATATTGATTGTAGCTCTATTCAGTATATTGAAGTGCTTGAACGTACAAACTAATTATAGGAGACAAGAATATGAATATACTAGACTATTATGAGGTTGTCACCTCAAAGATTTTCAAGTTGGAAAGCATGAACGAGGGGCTTGTATTGATAGCACCGGAGCAGGAGGTAGATGGAGTCCGTTCCTTGATGGTGGGATTATATGTTCCTGAGCATGAACGATACAAGATGTACATTTTCCGTTCATCTATGAACGAGGGCGAACTTGGCGACAAGTACAAGGCAATGGTCGGCACGATGGATGTGCTTAAACCGGATTGGGACAGAATCAGAAAGAAAAGACGGAAGAGGATCTAACCTCTTACCGCCTTTAGAATGCATTCGTTGATGAAGTCACTCTTGTTTCCGTCTAAGGAATTGAGGATGTCAAGTGTTTCTTCTGTGGCTGAAAAGAACATACGTTTAGCGCATTTCTTCTTGCGTCCACAGCCTTCTCTTGCACCTCCCCATGACTTGGTTGTCTTTTCTTCATTTGTGCCCATACGTTAAAAATTTGGTGGTTTGAAATAAATTTCGTACCTTTGCAACGAAATCCCAAGGTGGGGAGGCGGTGGTGTGACACCACCTTCCTTGGAGCTTAGAACAATCTTATCGTGAATGATAAGATTTATTTTCCAAATCTTTAATGAAACTTTGAGTACGTTCATAAGACTTTGGGATTTCATTTTTTCTATTTTATTTATAGAGAATTCAGCTGTAACTGCATACCTCTCTGCCATACCCTTCTTTGAAAAGAACGGCTTCAAGATGCTTTTGGGGAACGACGAAAACAAGCACACGAGAACCATGTACTTTGATATGCTCGAATTATAAAATAAAAACCTCAGTTGCGGCATACTGGTACCAGGCTCCAACAACTGAGTTTTTTAATTACTTAAACGAAATGTCCTCAATCTTCGACTTTTATTGTATCCCCTATTCTCACCAACTTTTTGAGATTCTTCATCAGAGGCTCTAGCTCACTTCTTGAAACAGGATACACTTTGAGAGAAGATGCTCTCGGAAAACGATTAAAGAATGGATCTGTGGAAACATACCAATTACACTCTACTATCTTCGGAACTTTTGGAAGTGCGTCCCAAAGCATAAATAATTTACTCTTGTTTGCAATGGTAATACCCAATTGATTTCCCCTAAAACGACTGATACAAATCAAATGTTGACGTACTTCTTTGTCCTCATCCATTTCCTCCTTAGTTTTCTTATGCAACACCGTTAGGTTGCGATTAAAACGACGATTTATTTCTTGCATCTTCGCAACAAAGAGTTTCCCATGAGGAGCATTGTCTTGCATCTGGTTTAAAAATATCCAATAATGTATCATCTCGTGAATAATGGTATCCTCAACTACATTTTCTGCATAGTCACTCTTATTGCTGATGATGAATTGAAAATCAGAATAGAGCCACGTGCCATCGGCTTTCTTTTTGCGACAGCATCTTACTTGACCTAAAAACGAACGAGCAGAACTGAGTTTGAAGGGAAGCAGCTTTAACTTCCCTTCAAACATCAATTCATTATATTCATCAAACTTCTGCCTGATATATTCAACAGTTGGAATCATACTTCTTCTTGATTATCCTGTTGTTCTGCAGCCTCCAAACTTTGAAGATACTCATCATATCTTTCCTGGTCATCATCGGTAAGCTTACTTTCCAACATTGTTCCGACATTATACCCGATATACCAATTACACAAATCATTCTTCTCCGCATCCACCATGTTGTTGTACATGTCATAATGCACATCCTGAATGGCATAAGATTGACTAATCAGCTCGTATGGCTCTTTTTCATCAAGTTTGAAAAGAGCCTGACTGCCACTCATATCCATAGAACTACGAAGATGGATGTACGTGTAGAGTTTCACTTTGAATGGGAATACGCCATCATTATATGATGAAAGATTATAGAATTTTTCATCATCAAGTCCATCTATCAACTCTAAACCTCCACTCTTGTCTGAAATCAGATACAATGAGCAGTTGTTAGGTTTCAACAATCTACCATCCAGTTTCTTCTCACCATGAAGCAATGAGAACAGTTCATCTTTAGCAACAGTAATCTTCAAGACATCTTCCGAAGGATAATTGTCTAGGCTATCCAATCTGATCTGCGATTTAGCCTTTCTTACCTTTTTCTTGTCATCCACCGTAAAGATACCAGCTTCCAACTCACCTGGTAACATCAATGAAGGCCAATAGAATGGTGTATCACGCCATCCTTGCTCACTCGATCCATTCTGACGAAGAAGCGTAAGCACTGGGCGATTCTCTGCTTGCTGCTTGGCAAGGGCAATCGTCTGACCACTTTCTGGAGAATCAATGAATCTACCACGAGGATCATAGATATTCTCGCGTTCGCGACTCATGTTACGATTCACACAAACCTGGCAGTATATCTTACCATCAGTCTTAAACACACTATGTTCCAAGGCTGTCAACATCTCATTCGGATTCCATTCCCAACCCACGTTGTTCCATTCCTTTCCATAGATATAAGTGCGACTAATCAGCTCAATGATTTTTACACCCATACTATAATCCATCAAGAAGAACGGATTGTCATCAGTAGTTTCTTTCATTTCTGGGATTTCCTGCAACAAGTCATCTATCTTCTGAATTATACCACCAATAGCTTTAGCATCACCAGTCTGGAATCCCTTAGGCAAGATTCTCATGTAAGGTTTTACCACCTTTGTGTTTGCTGGGGTATATTTGTTGCCCGCCGTAGCATTTACTCGCTTGTCATACTTGATGACCATACTCGTCAAGAAGTCATCCGTTTGAATCTTGTCTTGATGGTAACGCAGATAATCATACATCACAGAATCAATGCTATTGATAGACTTCAACACATCATAGATGGCGTAGGTAGTGAAGAAACGGGTGCAAGCCATGTCTTCCTTACTACGAGCTCCGTACATACGGGCATGCTGCAATACGGTATCCATCTGGAACTTCTTAGGATCTCTGCCATAGAAGAAACACAGCATGTTATCAATGGTGATACCACGATCCAGGATATTACCACCAATAAAAATATTAGCCGTACCTTCCAATCTCAACTGTCCCTTGTCATTCAACAAGGCTGATACCGGATTCTCTGAATTGATAACCTGAACGATATAGTCATCCATCTCTAATATTCGTTTTACCTCAGCCTCAACCTCTCCAAAATCAGGGAAGTCCTCATGAATAAGTTCATACTTATTGCCTAGTTCATTGCTTTTCTTCAAGCTTTCATATGCATCGCTCTCCAAGTCAAGGATATGAAGGTCTGTATTTGCCTTGGCAAGGAACGCATGCTTGATGTCTTCAATAATCTTGATAATCAAAGACTCCTGCCACTCATGCTTTGACTTTGCCACCTCGCAATGTATCAAGCAACTCGACTTATACTTCTTCTTGACTCCTTTCTTTACCTGAATGGCACGAACGGCAGTAGCAAAGAGATAAGAAACGATGGCATAGTTCAAAGAATTTAGATTCTCAGAATGTACCGATGACTCCATATACCAATCATTTCGAGCACTAAGAATGTCTATACAAATCGGATCAACCGGTTCAAAAAGACAACTATACATAGAGTTCTCGTCCTCGCTCAACTCATAATACTGCCTGCCACCAATGTACTTCTCATGTATTGGCACAAGTCCGGTATATCGAGGCAACCAAGGCGAAGCTTCCTTACCTTCACGCAACTGCACCGTACCATCTGGCTGCAAGAACAAAGAGTAAGGAGTTGCTGTAATCTGCATATAACGACAATAATGCGGCAGTTTGACAAAGTTCTCGATAAGTTCGGCAATCTTCATCAGTCCGATTTCCCCCTGTCGCTTATAGTAATTGCGACTGGCAAAGTCTGCCTCATCATCACATACCAGCACCTTCTTGGAACGCATCAATTCACTGTCTTCAAAGAGTTTGTTCAGGTAGCCCAGGTTCTTATCCTCTTTCTTGACCACGATGATAAACTTCTGTGCTGGATCGTTCAACTGTGCATCACTCAAGCTGCCTCTATGTCCGAGATCGAGTATATCATATACAGAAATGATAACCTTCTGATCAATAGACCCATCTTCCTTGAAATATCTGAAATCATTTCCCAATCTCTGTATGGTCTGAGTTGTCAAAGTGTTCGTTCCCTTGGTCATCACCACAGCGATGTCGATGCCACGGTCGAAACACAAGCCCATGATGCTGAGGAATGTATCTGTCTTACCGCACTGTACCTTACCTAAAAGCAAGCAAGGTTGTGTTGCATTAGGAGCATCAGACATCAATTGGTCTGCCATCTCACGAACCACCTTTTCTTTCTCTGGAGTCATAAACTTATTGTGCATCTTCATTGTACTGAAGATATACTCATCGGGATTTACATTTTCCAAAGCCTCCAGTCTGGCTTTTTCAGCAAGCAATTCTGGAGTAGGCTGCATACCAAACCCCTTCAACTGCTCTATGAAATTTAGGCAGTCTATTAGTTTTTCAAATTGTTGTGCCATAACTATTCATATCTTAATTGTTACTATTATCTGATAAACTCAAAAAATGGATTCGTCACATCCAGCGTTTCTTCCGTGTAAGTGGAATTGTTCGCTAAAAAAGCTTTGCGATATAATTGAATAGCAAAGTTTGAGCAATGGCTTACATTTCCAAGTGAATAAAATCCCACCTTTTTCCGTTCCACAAAACCAGCCTCCATAAACATAGGTATCACCGCATTCAAGGAGATTTCCAAGGTACGTACCGAACCATATATTTCAGAGAGTTTCCCCTTGATAAATCCAGTCGTTATCTCGTCCTGCACATGAAGATACTTTCCCATCATGCTCAACGCTTGGTAAGCAAAGGGAAACGTGGCGCAGACTACGGCAGCAAAGACCACCTTCTTGTCGTTGGCATTTTGCATCGCCATCCTTACCTCTTCCTCATGTTCTTTCATAAAAGGCAGAAGCGGATTTCCTGTTGCCAATCGGTTAATGACGGTTCTAATCTTCATCACCCTGGCTTCACCATGTGTCGATACTCTTGCCAGCTGTTCTGCATATAGTAATGTATAATCGCCACAAAGTACTGCTGATAACATTTGCTCAAAAGCAGCCATCGTCACAGCTTGTTGTATTCCTATTCTCATTTCCATATTTACGGATTCCTTTCTATTTTTACAAATGGTATTACCATTTCCATAAAATGGCTTCCACCATGAGTTATGATTGTTTGTCCATCATTCTCAAAACAGGCATCATTCCTTACAGCCAGCCAGTCTTCATGCTGCAAAAGTGGTATCTCGGCTTTGTTCTTCTCAAAAAATGAGTCTTGCTCCACCTTATTATTATAGATAAGATGGCGTTTTCCTCTACTCCCATCTTTATAGAGAAATACTTTCTCCACCGCACTCAACTTCCTCCATCCATGACTCAACACATTTCCATGATCGGTTGTCAGATAGATGGTATAATCTAACCGCAGCAAGGTCTTGATTTTCTCCGTCAAACGAGGACACCAGTTTTCTGTCAGCGAACAGAGATCTTTATAGTCTGTCGAAGAATGCATTTTCTCATCCATTTCCACCGTTACGTATGCCAGTCGCTTCACTCCCTCATTGATAGCAAACTCATCCTTGTCACTAAGATATTGCATTTCAAATGATGTAAAGCCTTGTTTTTGCCAGTATTGTATCCAGAGTTTACGCTCGTTTTCAGGACTTTGCTTATAATCCTGACTTGGATAAGCACCCCGAAAGATGGCTTGTCTCGACAACATGGTGATAGACGGCAACCAAGAGAAGGTTATTTTTTCTTCAGCCCCAATATCTTGTCGCAGGAGATAATTACGCAATATTGTATATTGCCAATATGCCAAACCGTCAACAACGAACAATGCCACCCTATCCTCCTGAGAATGATTGGCAACCAGGTAAGGCAAAATCTTGTTCACACATTGAGCCTTCAACTGTGGATTACTGTTTTGCATTGCAAAGTAATGCTCATCTATCCACCTTTGGAAATTCTGGTTGATGCTCTGTAACTTTTCATCTATCTCATCATAACAGTCATTTTGGATGGATTGAATGATGATGGGAGCCAACGCAGCGATAGTCTTTTCTGCATGATTCCAATCTATATCTATACGTTGCAGTTGGGCAAGAAGACATTCACACGATTTGGACTTTTCCTCTGCTATGCGATGCTTGACATTCTCTATCAAGAAGCCCCCCTCGCCCATCGTCACTCTTTGCTGAGCCACTTGCTCATATAATTTATCTATCACTTCATAATCTTGTTTCCTGAGAAGTGATTTGTCCGCAAACATAGGGAACAGGTCACTAATAGAAAACTTGATAAGGTAAGCAGATTGCCTCATATCCGCCAACAAGGTCTCTATGGATTGACTCACATAGATATATCTGGCATCTGGATGAGATTTGTATTCCAACTCATAATGGATTCTCAACTGAAGGTTTGAACCTGCTACGACCTCTATACCTGAATGTTGATAAATCAAACGACGCACGTCATCCCTTGTGAGAAATCCATCTTGATTTCCCACAATACTCAATCGGCAGTAATCCACCGTAATCTTCCGTACGATTTTATCTATCAACTTATCCATTTATATTTTGTTCTGTGCGATGTCATAGAACTGGAGCAAGACATCATCCTCATCACGTAGGTTCTGTGGAATCTTGTCGCCCAGCATGACGATGGTATTGAAGTCCTTACGAACATAGCAATCCTTGAATCCGGCACGGAGAGCTTCCACACGAGCCTCCTTGATTTTACCCTTAGGTTTACTTGCCTGCTCCACATAAATTTTAAACTCACGGAGCAAAGCCTTGGTACGAAGAGCTTCCTTATCTACATCGTCTTGAATGTTAGGCAAACGCCACTTGCCATCTTCCATCTCGATGAAATTCTCCTCCAAGAGTTGCTTCAATTCTGGCAGGATGTCGTGCTTGCGCACACCATTGATAGCTTGCATCCATTCTGGCTGTAACTCCTGATAGGTCTTAGGTGTATTACGGAGTTGGTTCTTCAACCACTGGATACCGTTAGCCTCATCACTCACGATAATACCCATTGGCACAAACTCAGGAGCAGACTTTTTCTTCTCTTCATACTCTGCCGCTTGCGCTGCAGTAAAGAACATTCCATCACGCTCTACGAAACGCTCACGAAGACCTTGCTGGAACTCCTTGGCATCGAGAGGGACAGGAAGCCCTTGCTGAACGAAGAAGGAAATCATGCGGTCGTAGAGAACACGCTGATCACGTTCAGCTATTCCTTGGATTTTACCTTCATTTGGAACACAAGGAGACAAATGTTCAATATGTTCGCCCATAAAATCCCAAACATTTAACTGTCTGGTATCATTAATTTCAGAAACAATCTTCTCCGATGGTTTATAACATGAGATTGCCAAATCCTGCTTTACAGCCGTTGTGGTTGTAATAGAACGCATTCCACCTTGTCCTTTATTTAAAGCGGAAACATTAGCCGTCACAAAACCAGCTCTATTCAAAGCTTGTTGGATTGTATTCCACACTCCAGCATTCGTATTGCTAAACTCCACCGTCATCCATTTACCATAATTGAGAATTCGGAAGAACTCCTTGAAGCAACGTGACATCATTTCGAGATAGAATAAGCTATCTTTATGTTGACTATTGTTTACAATTGCTTCTGTCTCATTATTTGTCACAACACGCAACCACGACTCTGGCAAGAAATTCAATTCTGAATACATGATATTTGCACCGAATGGAGGATCAGTGAAGATATAATCTATTGAATTATCCTTCAATGGAATATCAGCAGCTGATCCTACATATAGTCCATTATCAAATTGCTTTGGTAGCATAGGAATGGCTCGAAGATAAAGATTCACCTTATCTTTTATCATCTCCAATATAGAAGTTTCAACAGGAAGACTTGGGATATATAAAGTTCCCTTTAAATGTCCTGCATTCCATCCACCTCCTCCATAAAAGAAATTGTTTACGTGAACACGATTCATCTTAGTTGCTCTATTTATCATGCCAGTGAAAACAAACTTCAACTTATTTGAAATTGGAGATTTTTGAATTTTATCATATAAAATCGACAAAACCAGCAAATTACGACGAGTATAAAACTGATGAACGTAATTTATATTTTGTGTTCTCTTTGGTTGCTCCGTATTGTATCCTAATGGCAAAACATAATTTGGAACGAAACTACTTAATTGAACCTTAGATATTTTTTCAACTAACTCTTGATCATAACAGTCTGCATTTTTTTCTACTCGTTTTCCATTCACAGTATATGCAACATAAACAGGAACTGTTTTATTAATACTAACAGATTTTCCTATTACATCATCATAAGATGTCTCAAAAGCCCTGACCATTGTCTTTTTTGAATTTTGTGTTTGACAATAAGGACAAAGAAAATCATCTTTCATTTTTTTGTTATCTTTATCCAAAGCTGCATCCCAATAAACAAATTCCTTTCCACAATTAGGGCAAACCAACACATCACTCCATATAACACAATTTATCTTCCCAATCGGCTTTCCATCATGCATTGTAGTATACATCCACTCACATTCGTTTTTAGTTTCATCTAATATACGCTCTACTTCTTTTTTTATCAATGCAACATTAGCAGGAGTATTATAATTATATGATATCATTGAAGCATAAGGAGATAACTCACCACAAATAGCATGTCGAGTTCCAAACTTCAATTTTATAGCTTTTTGAGTTGTTAAATCTTCCAATATTGCATCCCAATCTTGATTTTCCAAATCTCCACATGCCTGTGCAGCAACACCAGTCATACCTGTACCAGCAAAACCATCATACACAATATCTCCTGGCTGAGTATAATACATCAGATAATGCATTATTGCCGTATGAGGAACTTTGGTATGATAAGTATGAGCTACGTAAACAGGGTTACTCTTTCTTACTTTAACATCCGCCGCATACGGCTCTTTCACCTCAAAGTTCTTTTTTCTCTTTCCTTCATTTTCGAGCACAATTTTCTCCTTCTCCCACTCCTCAACAAACTGGTTGAGCCATGGGTTAGGACATGCGGTATAATAAGGAGGGTCTGAAAGATTAAGGATATCCTCATCGCTACCGATAGGAAAACCTTCAATTTTCTTTAACTCTGGGAGCTTCTTGCGAAGCTCCTCACGAAAATAGGCACGACGTTCCTCTACATTCTTGAAAGTCATGCCAAAAATGGTCTCCGGCTTGTCTTCCGAGAATTTTATTGTGTCTGCCATTATATTGTTCATCTCCTCTGTAGAGAAGAGAATACCTTCTTTATCTTTCTGACTCATTGTTGTATCTTTATTTTGTTACTGACTCATTTTTATTTTAATATGATTCGGATGTTGTCATCCTTCTTTCCTCCAGTCAATTCATTGATATACTGTCGAAATGCTTTTATAGCATCATCAGGCGTCATCGGACGATTCAGTACCTTTCGGATACCTTCCTCATCTATCTTGATTTCCTGCATACCGGCATGAAGCTTCTCTACAATCTCTACCAGTCGTTCTGCATTGAGCGGTGAAAGGTCTTCGTCTTTGTTGACGAATCGCTTCAGCAAACCCTGCTGACTATCATCAAGGATAGCTTGGTTTTTCAAGAGTTGCTCATCGCTCAATATCTGATGCAAAGTATCATTGATGTTTTCAAAGATACCCGTCAACTCCTCCTTCAACTCTCCAAGATGAGGCAATTGCTTGCCCTGGTAGGCTACCGGATTGAATCCTGCATAATAAGGAGAGCGATGCAAAACCTCCAAAGTACAGCTTTCAGATGCCAATACCAGTTGGCTCATCTTCCGACCCCATTCACGATATTGTGGTACAACAGAGAAGTAACCCTTGTCATGGTCGGCACCACAAACGGTATCACATACCTGCTTGAAATTACTATTAGTAATCTGACGCTTCTCTGTATCTTGCATTGCCGTGATATGAAGTCGTTTATACTCCGACAAATACCAGTTTGCATACTTGTCTATCCAAGCATCCAACTCAGCCTTGTACGTCCCCACCTGTTGGGTATCGTTCATCATTTTCACCACATTATTCACCTTTACCAGCGACTTTCTCACCGCTTCTTTCATACTGACATCAGTCATGTATTGCAGAGCTTGGTTCAGATAACTCAGACGAGAACGCATGTCCTCCACAAACTTCTTGGTATCCTTCACCAAACGGATATGTTGCTTAGCCTCAAATATATGACGCAGTTTCTCAGCCGTCCATTCTGACGGCAAGTTTCTCATCTTGGCAAAGGAAGCATAAGCTGGCAACTTATCGCACAATCCTGAAAGCGCAGAAAGTTGCATCTTCATAGTGCCAGCAACTGTAGGACTGATTATCTCGATATTGTCCAGATACATTCCATTACTGATATCGTGACTGTATTGCACGGCATTGGTGGCAATCGCCTTAGCCTGGCTCACCAACTGCGTATAGATTTCCTGATTCTGCAACTGCCCTGTCATATCCTTTCCTGTAATACCCAAGAACAGTTCACGGACAGCAGCCACATTCATACCTTTTGGACGACGTAGATGAGAGAAGGAATAGAAGCCCTCCTTAGGTAAATCTACAATCTCCTTCATATTAGCAGCATTGATGTTCTTGCCACCAGTATAATCTATCTCTATCTCGCCCAATGCCACCAGTACCGAGAGCACAAGAAATTCCAGATCAGCCTCGATGCCGTAGTCATTAGAACGCCAATCATCATTCCATTCCTTATAGAAGCGATGAAGAATCTCATCACGATTGAGTACCTGTCCTTCTCCTTTATCCTCCAGTTTCTGGCGTATGCTCTGTGCATAGATACTGGCATCCACACTCAACTGATTGTCCTGCAACAGCCCAAGAGCAGCAAGGACGGCATCACCATCACGGTTAGGAATGGCAGAATTGGCTATCCTCATTCGTGCTCCTTTGATGATGTTGTCTCGGTTCTCCGAAGTCAACGATGTATGCAGAAGCGTAAACTTAGGATAGTCTGGCATCTTCTGACAGAAACAGTCTTCAAGCAGCGTACTGGCTATATTGCCGATTACCTGATCTTTTGTTCCACCAGCCATCATCTTAGGATTGATGGTTTGCAATTCCCCTTGATAGTATATCTCGGTATTCTCCATGAAGTCATGCAGGAACAAGGTCTTCAACTTTTTGGCATATACATCCTTATATTGCTGATAAAACGCCTTCTGCGAACTGTCTGCACTGGCAATCTGCTCTTCTGCAGCTGCATAGAGTTCCAGCAAGTCTTTCATCTCCTGGCTAAACTTATCCATGTGGATATAGATACTGTCCGGTTCATCCCCATGCTTTATCTTCGCCTTGTTGAAGATAGGCATAAAGTAGATGTAGAAATTCTGCTGAGGCTGCGTGGTGCTGCGCTCGGCAGGATTGCCCAAGAAGATATAGCCATCGAGCATAGTCTTATGCGACTTCCAGTCAATGCGATGACGATAAATCTTGAATCCCTTGCGATACTGCTCTACCTCAATAGGCAGATACTCCACCAGAAAATTGAAGAAATGGCTATCTTTCTTATCCACATCCATCGTCTCCACATAGTCTTTAATTTTCTGCTCATAGTTCACACCACCCTCGATACGAAGATGATACTCCTGGTTCTGTTCATTTTTCTCAAAGTATTGACCTACCGTAGCAGTCACTATCTGCTGGGCAACCATCCCCACCTTATCCTTCAGGAAATCACGATCCAGACAAGTGGTATCCAAATAGCAAAGATCATCCACGAGATTCTCAGCACTCACACCGTTTGTCTTATCCAGGGAATCCTGCAATATCTTGACTGCACAAGCATTGGCTATGCGATGTGCCAAAGGAATATTATTAGCTCTCCCGCCAGTGAAGTTCTCTTCTATCTTTTGGTGTACCACCTCCATGATATCCGAGACACGACGCACATCAGGCTCCGTCATCATGGCTGGCACATTGAGGTCATCCCAATAATGGTCATAACAGATGAGACCAGGTTGCATATCAGGAACTTCCTCATTCTTCATCTTGTCAAATTTAGAAGAAAGCGTCTTCAAGACCTCACGCTGACTTTTGCCAATCTTAATCTGCTGAAAATTCTCAAAGAACGTTGGATTGACAGGGAATAGATTGACATATTCTTCTATGTTGGCATGCATGTCCGTAAAGAACTCTACAAACTTGCCGAGATGCTTACGGATAAGATTTTTCTGATTCTCATTCTTACGAAGCAAACGTTGCTGCACAACAAACTGCACATCCTGCTTAGTAATGGTTATCTGGCGATAACGGTCGTTGACACGTCCCAACATATCGGCAGCAAACTGGAACTGAGGAGTATTATAAATCAACTCTTGCACTCCAAATACCATACGGAACTTGGAATGATCACTCGCCTGTCCCAAAGCTTGAAGCACAGCCAAGTCGCGATTCAGTCTATCATCAGTAGCACGACCCTTCAGATAAGACAGCATCTCATCTATAACTATCATCAACCCCTTGGTTGGACAAGCCGCCTCAAACTGAGCCATCATACGAGACAATTTGTCTATATACATATCAGGCGCATCATCCGAAGTAATGGAATAATCTATTCCCCACTCCTGCAACTTCTTGTCTATCTGGTAGCATACCAATCTCCAAAGCTCATCATCGCTTCCTAGTTCAAATCGAATCACCTTATACTTGCCTGCTATGTTCCCCAGCACTTTGCGAGCACTTTCGTTCTGTATCAAAGGAAGATAATCAGCATTCTCAGCTATCAGCGAAAAGAGAGACATCAAGTGAGACTTACCGGTACCATAGTTACCTACAATCTGTAGTCCAAACGTGTCATGACTTGCTGTATAGTCAAGATTCTTGCAAAGTTCTGGGATTATAACCTTTTCGTAGGTTGAAGAGAACACAAAGTTACGCACCAACGACTGACGATAATCGTCCTCGCTGAGACGGTCGAACTTAACGACCTCATTAATAGGCTCAAAAGATATAAGCTCGGAATATTTCATTGTTAGAATGTTTTGAGTGATAAATGGGTTATATTGTTTAAGACATTTTCTGAATCCGCCTGGATAACAAGACATTGATTCTTGGAATAACTATCGAACAAGTTTCCTACATCAAGTTTCAGTTCGGGTTCAAAGAGTATGTCTATATTGAAAATAGCCAGATAACGACCGATATTTTGGTCAGCTTTAACAGCATCAGAAAACAGCTGTTGGATGGCAAGGCTGGGCAAGGAATTGTCTCGCAGCATTTTGGCAAGAGTTAACCCAACATTGAGGTATTGCAAGCCCTCAATGCACTGCTTAGAAAACACGATTTTGTTTCGCAAGTCTTGTTTTGCATAAGTAGCAACTTCTTGCTTCAAGCAGGACGAGTATTGAGTAGTCATAGCCAAAATCCTATTCCTTACGCCTCTTGACTCCTCAGTGGGAAGCTATTGTTAGATATGAAAGTTTGTTGCTATTATAAAAGGAAGGCGTAGGAATCATGTCGCTACTTGATAATCTTTGTCTGTTGAGGTCCTGCGAAAAACCTGTCATGTCAAAGATAAGAAGCAACAGAAGCCTACGCCAAACCGGTATATATTGTGTACGGCACAGGTTGCACCCTCTCCATACGAATGAAAAGGGCACACCTATGCCATAGTGCAAATATACACGATGGGTAGACGCCCACCGCCGTCTCTTTCTGAACATGATGTGAAATTTCGCAGGTTTCAACAGATCAGAAGAAAACGTAAAGCAAACGTCTTCAATTTAAAATAGTGCCAAGCCATGGACTTTCATTACCTAGCCGGCATCTCAATGCCAGCCATCCACGACAAGACAACTGCAAAGGTAATAAAAAGAAATGGGACTGGCAAGAAAATCATTAACTTTCTTGCAAATCCCAAGAATTTTCATAGAAAGAAGGACACAAAAGAATCACTTCTCTTCTATCTCACCAGATATTTCGCAACCAAATCTCTGAGCATCGTCTCCGGAAGATTCGACAATCCCGTCTCTTGAATCGTAGCATATTCGGGCTTGTTCTTTCCGATAATAAACTTACAGTCTCGCCCATCTATGCTTGCATACAAATGGAAGTTGCCTTTGTAAGCCTGCTCTATGCGAACATCAGTACAACTTTTGCCATCTATCTCAAAAGAAGCAGAACTGTTGTCTTTATCCTCCAACCCCCATGATACGAGATGAGTATTTATCGCTGATTCTATGGAACTGATCCACCTATCATCGTTTAGTATGACGAATTCTCTGTGCCTTCTTCTCATCCTTTCTCATCAAATAAGGTGAAGGAGGAAGTTCTGGAAGCACATCATTGATGGCATCAATCTGCCCCACCACCTTCAGCAAGAGGAGAAAAGTGGAAAGCGAAAGATTGCCAGCTGTGCCATTCTCAAACTTGTGGATGGTGGTCAAACCAAGCCCCGTAAGCTCGGCAACCTCCTTCTGGGTGAGATTGCATCTCATTCTATATTCCTTGAATCTTACTCCCAGTAAACGTACCAACTCAGGAGTAGAATATTCATATAAATCTGCCATAATCTTCTATTAATTTATCTATCATTATAATGATATTTATCCCATACATCAGCCTTTATCTTCAATATACTGATATTTACGGCGGCAAAAATAACAAAAAGAAATGAGACTTGCAAGCTTTCTGGAGATTATTTTCTAACTTTCTGTATTTTTCTGGAAAATGATGCGAGGAGTCGCTTACGAATGAAGCAGATTCGCCCATCCCTTCATCACTCGCGAATAAATATTTTTCTTGAAAAAAGTCTCAAAGTATCATTATTTGCAAATATATCACTGATACATAATGAATTACAAAATGATACTTCCAAATATATTTACAAAGAAGTATCATAGAAGTATCATGAATTCCATAGAAGTATCATTAAATCACCATGATGCATCATAAAAAAACACGAAATTATAGTCAACTAAATATAGAAAAACTACAATTTGCTTGCTCAAATTAGTGCCCAAAAATCACCCCATGAAACGGGCATTCAATGCCCGCAGTACGGGCAATGAGTACCCAACACTTGGTCTATCGATGCCCGTCACTTGATCCCTTAGTGACCGTGTGACGGGCACTAAGAGACCAGCCAATGTGCTTACTTTCCGAACTACAGTTATCTGTTTTCCATCTTATTCCTGGTTAATATTGGCATACTTTATAAACTAGAAAGATAGACACTATCAATTTTATAAAACGGAAATAGTAGACATTATCAATTCTATAAAACTGAAATACTAGACATTTCTTAGTTTTTGTGCCTGTATTTCTAGACATAAATCCTCAAAAAAGGCTTTTTTGCAAGCAACTTACCTGAGTTTTATGATACTTCTATTGAATTTATGATACTTCTATGATACTTCTTTGTAAAATAAACAGAAAAGTATCATTTTTATAAACCACTATATATCAACCATATATAGCATTTTTAAACACGAATAATGAGACTTTGAGACTTTTTCAAGAAAAAAAACTTTTTATGTGCGTGAAAGAAAGAAGAAAGGAAGCGATGATGATACAAGAAAAAAGCAGCAATGGCTACTACTCCATTGCTGCTTATTTTATATTTTACTGAACAATCTTGAAGCGGATACGCAAAGAATGCGCATGCTCATCCCAATTGGTACCAAGCAATACGAACTTGCCAATCTGGGCGGTAGAACGGACATGCTTGCCGATACATGGACAAACATCATAATCACCGATACAAACCAGACGCAAGGTCTCGCTCGCATCATCCGGCAGACGGTCTAACTTGACGTTAGCCGGAATATGGTCACGATCCACAAACTCGTAAGTAACAGGCATATCAAGCTCTATCAGGCGATTCATCTCCGTCTCAATCTCCTTCTCCTCCTGGCGGGTAGGCTTGTGATCGACTACGAAGGTCATCTTACTCTTCTTGCGCTCAATATGTGCATTGCGGCTGCGCTCACAGCCAAACAGGCGAACCATCAACTGATTGAGCAGATGCTCTGCCGTATGAGCAGGAGGGAACTCCTCCTTATGATGCTCATTCAATATGATATCACTTTCCTCCATCTTGACATTGAATTTATAGATTCTTACTCCGTTAGCATCCATTGATATCGGGAATACGCCATCCTTCTTCAATTCAACCTTCTTCTTGCCACCCGAGAACAGTTCTGTTACCAGCACCTCCTCTTCAGCAATATGGAAGAAATCGAAAGCATGACCAGGGATGCAAACCTGCAGCTGGCGCGCCTCCTGAGCAAAGTTAAGTACGATGAGCATGGCTTCATCATCCTTCTTGCGAAGGAAGGCGAAATTGGTACGGGGATCGAAATTCTCTGAACCCGGATTCACATACATCAAATCGAAGGTCTCACCCTCGCGGATGGCTTTTTCTTCATTGGCAAAACGAAGAAGCTGGCGATAAGTGGCTGCCAGATACTTCTGCTCCTGACTCAATGCCGAGTCAGATGAATCCTGATAGGCATGCGCCAGAGTTTCCGGACTCCAATAGTCGAATATCGTGGTACGGCCATCCGTGCCGCTGAATCCTTCCTTATCCATTCCCTTCTCGCCGAATTCCTGACCGCTGTAAAGCATGAAAGGATTCTTCTGGAAGAAGAGACTCATGGCTGCAGCAGGAATCGCCTTCATGGCTGAGCCACAGAAGAAATCGCTGGCGATACGCTGCTCATCATGATTCTCAAGGAAATAGAGCATGTGATCGCGGATATCATCCACTACCTGCCACTCGTGAGTGATACTGGCTGCCGGACGCTCACCACGAACCACGCCACGCAGGCAATCATACATTCCTACCTTGTCATAAAGATAATCGAAACCAGCCTTTACATAGTTGCGGTACTGGTTAGGATCGTAAACCTCGCCGATAACCACGATGTGAGGATACTTCGCCTTCAATATTCCGGTAGCGTATGACCAGAATGCCGTTGGCACCATTTCTGCCATATCACAGCGGAAGCCATCAACACCCTTGCTTGCCCAAAAGAGGAGGATATCTGTCATCTTGCCCCATGTGTTTGGCACTGGTTCATAATGATAGCTTCTGCCTCCTGCATCACAGTAATCTACACCGTAATTGAGTTTCACGGTCTCATACCAGTCGTTACAGCCAGGATGGTTATCAAACCGGTCGTTTCCTGTAGCTCTGGCTGGGCTCTCGGTATAAGGTTCATAAATCTTGGCATCTTTCGCAGAAAAAGCCTTGAACTCTGGTTTGGATTGACGGATTTCATTCAAATCCAAATCGCCCCATGCATAATAGAAATTATTCCTGGTAGAGAAGTGCATGTTCGGATCATCATCTTCTCCCAAATCCCGTACACCTGTTGGTTTGCAAATGGAATGATACTCTCGGGCTACATGGTTCGGAACGAAATCCATGATTACTTTCATACCTGCCTTGTGAGTACGTTCTATCAGCTGCTCCCACTCTTTCATTCTCATACTGACATTCACAGCCAAGTCTGGATCGATATCATAGTAGTCGGTAATAGCATATGGCGAACCTGCTTTTCCCTTCACTACCTCTGCATGCTGAGTAGGAATTCCATAAGAAGAGTAGTTTGTCTGAGTGGCATGACGAATCACACCCGTATACCAAATATGTGTAAATCCCATATCGTGGATGCGAGCCAGAACTTCATCTGAGAAATTATTCAGCTTTCCGCAACCATTCTCTTCGATGGTACCATTTTCCTTACAGGTTGTATTCTGGTTTCCGAAGAGTCGTGGGAGAACCTGGTATATAATAACTTTTTCCTTCATTTAGCGGCTTTACTAAAAAAAAATGAAACGTTTTACCTTTCCAACAACGCCTTTGCTGAAAAGATAAAACGTTGAATAGTGTTATTGTTGATTAAGCAATACCATGAGCGGCAACATTCTTGTCGATGCGGCCAATCATGCCCTGCAATGCCTTGCCAGGACCACACTCTGTGAAGTCATCAGCACCATCAGCAATCATAGCCTGTACAGATGAAGTCCAACGTACAGAGCTTGTAAGCTGTGCGATGAGGTTCTGCTGAATCTCAGCTGGATCAGTATGAGGCTTACCGTCTACATTCTGGTAAACCGGGCACTTAGGAGCAGAGAATGTAGTCTTCTCGATAGCAGCCTGAAGTTCATCCTTAGCTGGCTGCATCAATGGAGAGTGGAAAGCACCACCAACCTTCAAAGGCAATGCACGCTTAGCACCGGCAGCCTTCAGCTTCTCGCAAGCAGCATTGATAGCATCTACGTTACCTGAGATAACGAGCTGACCCGGGCAGTTGTAGTTAGCAGCAACTACCACGTTGCCTTCTGTGCTTACCTCAGCGCAGACTTCCTCAACCTTCTCATCTGGCAAACCGATGATGGCAGCCATGGTACCAGGGTTAGCCTCGCAAGCCTTCTGCATAGCGTTGGCACGGGCAGCAACGAGTTTCAAACCATCCTCGAAAGCCATAGCACCGGCAGCAACCAATGCAGAGAACTCACCGAGAGAGTGACCTGCAACCATAGCTGGATTGAACTCCTCACCCAGGCAAAGAGCAGAGATAACAGAATGGAGGAATACAGCAGGCTGGGTAACCTTGGTTTCCTTCAACTGATCGTCGGTTCCGGCGAACATGATATCAGTAATCTTGAAGCCGAGAATCTCGTCGGCCTTATCGAAAAGTTCTTTTGCCAATGCGTTGTTATCGTAGAGGTCCTTACCCATACCTACGAACTGAGAACCCTGTCCAGGGAAAACAAATGCTTTCATTTTATTCTATTATTTTTTAAGTTTATAATAAATATTCCTGCAATATACATGAATTCTTTGAATCCGACTGCAAAGGTACAATAAAATTCTGAGAATCAGCAGAGAATATCAAAAAATAAAGTTATATATTCTAAATTACTACAAGAATGGTAAAAACTTTCCATTCAGAACTGGGAAAAGATACAAAAAAATCCCTAATGCCTTGCGGCAAAAGGGATCTTTATATTAATTTGCTTTACAGTGCGAAAAATATCGTACTTCATACAAATTGATTGAGCTAGGATTATTCAGCTGCTGGAGCCTCTTCCTCAGCTGCAGCCTCAGCAGGTGCCTCAACTGGAGCCTCCTCAGCAGCAGGAGCTGCAACAGGAGCGTTCTCAGCAACAACATTAACTGGAACCTTAACCTCAACCTCCTTGTGGTAGTGTACAGTAGCCTCGTACTCACCAACCTTCTTAGCATCCTTCATAGTGATGATCTTGCGATCAACCTCGATGCCCTTCTTAGCGAGTTCCTCAGCAACAGTTGCAGCGTTAACTGAGCCATAGAGCTGACCAGTAGCGCTCACCTTAGCAGCAATAGTAAGAACAATGCCCTCGAGAGCCTCGCCCTTCTTAACAGCCTCAGCCTTGATAGCCTCAAGCTTGTGAGCCTGCTGCTTCAAATCCTCAGCCAACTGCTTCTTAGCAGATGGAGATGCGATAACAGCCTTACCTGTAGGGATAAGGAAGTTACGACCATAACCACTCTTTACATTTACGATATCGTTCTTATATCCAAGACCGATAATATCTTGTTTCAAAATAATTTCCATTCTTCTTTATCCTCCTTAAATTACTTCATCAAATCGGTTACGTAAGGAAGCAAAGCGATCTGGCGAGCACGCTTTACAGCCTGTGCTACACGGCGCTGATACTTCAAAGATGTACCTGTGATACGACGTGGAAGGATTTTACCCTGCTCGTTCAAGAACTTCTTCAAGAACTCTGGATCCTTGTAGTCGATGTACTTAATACCGCTCTTCTTGAAACGGCAATACTTCTTCTTCTTTGTGTCGATAGAAGGAGCAGTCAAATAACGGATTTCTGATTTCTGATCTGCCATGATTAAGCCTCCTCTTTTTTACCAAGCTTTGCACGACGCTTCTCTGCGTAAGCGGCAGCATACTTGTCAAGTTTAACAGTCATGTAACGAATTACTTTCTCGTCGCGGCGATAAGCTGTTTCGAGCTTAGCGATAACAGTTGGCTCAGCCTTGAACTCAACCAAGCTGTAGAAGCCTGATGTCTTCTTCTCGATGTTGTAAGCCAACTTCTTCAAACCCCAAGCCTCTTTGTTCAGAATCTCAGCACCATTATCGGTGAGTACCTTCTCGAACTTAGCGACCGTTTCCTTCATCTGTTCATCAGACAAAACGGGAGTCAAAATG
>ERZ1027239.67-NODE-67-length-37441-cov-17.331193_pt1 | contig 37441 bp, 21 predicted proteins | sample MGYA00519476_ERZ1027239 | MGnify/ENA primary metagenome ERZ1027239 (study PRJEB26926, sample SAMN06164636) | human gut metagenome | biome: ENVO:00009003; feature: ENVO:2100002; material: ENVO:00002003 | host: Homo sapiens | place: USA | collected 2012 ... | reverse complement strand
TGCTGCCGCGGGTTAAAAACCCGCCCCCCAATTAGGCAGATAAATTGCAGTTTATATTTGTCTTTAATTTCGTTTAGATACAAAGTTAACGGGTTGACAAGTTAGTTATTCACTTACTCGTCAACCCGTTAACTATTTATTGATTTTGGTCTAAATTACTGTAACTTTTGCTTGATTTCAACCTCTTGGAAGGTTTCGATGATGTCGCCCTCCTTGATGTCGTTGCAGTTGGTGAGTGAGATACCACACTCAAAGTTGGTGCTAACCTCCTTCACATCGTCCTTGAAGCGCTTGAGGGCATTGATCTCGCCCGTGAAGATAACGATACCGTCACGAATGAGGCGTGCCTTGTCGCTGCGTTTCACCTTACCGTCAATTACGTAGCAACCTGCCACATAACCTACCTTCGAGATGTGGTAAACCTGACGTACCTCAACATTGGCAGTTACCTCTTCCTTGATAACGGGTTCGAGCATACCTTCCATAGCTACCTTAACGTCCTCAATAGCATCGTAGATGACTGAGTACTGACGGATTTCAACACCGTCGCGTTCGGCCAACTTGCGTGCTTGTTGTGACGGACGTACTTGGAAACCGATGATAATGGCTTCAGAAGCGGCAGCGAGTGTAACGTCGTTTTCGCTAATCTGACCTACACCCTTGTTAATTACCTTCACTACGATATTCTCAGTAGAAAGCTTGATGAACGAGTCAGCCAAGGCTTCCACTGAACCGTCAACGTCGGCCTTAACAATGATGTTAAGTTCGTGATAAGAACCCATCTTGAGTCGCTTACCAATCTTCTCGAGGGTGAGGACTTCGCGTGTACGGAGGTCTTGTTCGCGTTGTAACTGTTCGCGCTTGTTGGCAATTTCGCGTGCCTCTTGTTCCGTCTCCATTACGTGGAACTGGTCACCAGCTTGAGGTGCACCATTGAAGCCGAGTAATGTAGCGGCCATTGAGGGACCTACATTGTCGATGCGTGCGCCACGCTCGTTGAACAATGCCTTGACGCGGCCATAGTTGGTACCAGCCAATACGATGTCGCCTTGGTGGAGCGTACCATTCGAAACGAGGATAGTAGCTACATAACCACGCCCCTTGTCGAGTGATGACTCGATGACTGTACCCGTAGCCTTGCGGTTGGGGTTGGCCTTGAGTTCGAGCATATCAGCCTCGAGCAATACCTTCTCGAGCAATTCCTTCACACCCGTACCCTTCTTGGCACTAATGTCTTGGCTCTGGTACTTACCGCCCCATTCTTCAACTAAGAAGTTCATGGCTGCCAGTCCTTCCTTAATCTTGTCGGGGTTAGCGTGAGGCTTATCTACCTTATTGATAGCGAATACGATAGGCACGTTGGCTGCTGTGGCGTGAGCAATGGCCTCTTTGGTCTGAGGCATGATGTCGTCGTCGGCAGCGATGATGATGATAGCGATATCGGTCACCTGTGCACCACGTGCACGCATAGCGGTGAAGGCTTCGTGACCCGGCGTATCGAGGAAGGTGATGTGACGACCATTCTCAAGCGTTACGTTGTAAGCACCGATGTGCTGCGTAATACCACCAGCTTCACCTGCGATAACGTTTGACTTACGTACGTAGTCGAGCAATGAAGTCTTACCATGGTCGACGTGTCCCATTACGGTAACAATCGGAGCTCGCGGTTCGAGATCTTCAGGCGCATCTACCTCTTCGGCAATGGCCTCTTGTACGTCGGCTGCAACGTATTCTGTCTTATAGCCAAACTCTTCGGCCACGAGGTCGATCGTCTCAGCGTCCATGCGTTGGTTGATGCTGACCATGATACCGATGCTCATACACGTACCAATAACCTTCGTTACGGGAACGTCCATCATCTGTGCCAATTCGTTAGCAGTAACGAACTCGGTGAGTTTCAATACTTTGCTTTCGGCCTTTGCTTCGCGACGTTCTTCTTCAGCACGTGCGTGTTGTTGCTCACGCTTTTCCTTACGATACTTAGCACCTTTACTGCCCTTTTGCTTGCTGGTAAGGCGTGCCAACGTTTCCTTTACTTGCTTAGCAACGTCTTCTTCCGTTACCTCGGGCTTTTGTTGCTCCTTGGCACGGCGATTGCGATTCTTGTTGTTGCTCTTGCTATTGTTGCCTTGGCCATTTTGGTTGTTGCGGTTTTGGTTATTGCCGCCTCCATTGTTGCCATTATTGTTGTTACGCTTCTTGCCGTTGTTGTTGCCATTCTGCTTAGGCTGATTAGCGGCATTGTTAACGTCGACACGCTCCGTGCCGATGCGGTTGCGCTTCTTGCGTTGGCCGTTGCCATTGCCTTGAGCCTGACCGCCACCATTCTGACCGCCACCGTTGTTATTCTTATTACGGTCGCGACGGCGCTCGTCCTTCGACTTCTTTTTCGGACGTGTGGTTGAGTTAATAGCGCTGAGGTCAATGGTGCCAAGTACCTTGGGACCAGAGATTTCGGTTTGTGTGCGGAGTTTAAATACGCCGTTTTCTTCTTCGCCAATAGCCTTAGCGCGTTCTTCAACTGAGGGGCGAGTGTTTTTGGGTTGATTGCCGTTCTTGTCTTGGGTCATAAGTGGGTTGTTGGAAGGAGTTGAGTCGTTGGCAGATGCCTTCACTGCTTCCTCTGTCTCGGCTTTAGTGTTAGTTGCTTGAGATGTTTTGGCAGCGGCTGCGTCAGCCTGGGGCTTCTTTTTATTGTCTTTTTTATTATTGTCAGATTTTTGAGACTTTGCATTGTTGGCTGCAGGAGTTTGTTCTGCTGCATCGAGGTCGATGTGTCCTACAATGTGTGGCCCTTTCACTTCGGGCACAACCGTTTCAACCATTTGGCTTTCGGCCTTGCGCGCTGTTTTGGCTGAGCGTTTTTTCTCTTGACGGTCTTGCAACTGTTCTTCAGCCTTGCTGCGTAAACTCTTGTCAGCGCTGAAGGCACTCTTCAAGAGTTCGTATTGCTTATCGTCAAGCTTTTGATTAGGGTCGTTGGTTGCCACTGGTGCACCTTTCTCTTTTAAGAGATCGGTGATAGACTGTAGTCCAACGCCAAATTCTTTAATTGCTTTATTTAATCTGATACTCATGCAATGTGATTAATGGTGGCTAATGTTTCTTTTAGGGTTAGGAGGTTAAGTCGGGGTTAGGAGGTTAAAAATGTTAGTATTGTTAATTTCATTGTAATCAACATTGTAATCAACGTAAGGTAACATTATAACCTCATAACCTAAAAACCTTCTTTTAAGGGAGTGAGTCCGAAGGAGCCAACACTCATTTAGGGAACATTAGCTTTCGGCACCTGCCTCTTCAGACGCAGGCTGGTTGGTAGGCTCAGCAACTTCAGTGTCGGGAGCTTCGGGAGCAGCAGGAGCTTCGGGAGCAGCGGGGGCGTTGTTGTCGCTCTCGAACTCAGCACGGAGTACGCGCAAGAGTTCGTCGACAGTATCCTCTTCGAGGTCGGCCTTTTCGATAAGCATCTCGCGTGGAGCGTTGAGTACGTCTTTGGCTGTTTCGAGGCCAATAGACTTGATGGCATCGATTACCCACTGGTCTATTTCGTCAGCGAACTCGTCGAGGTAGATGTCTTCTTCGGTATTCTCTTCACCCTCCACTTCACGGAATACGTCGATGGTGTACTCTGTAAGCATAGAGGCGAGTTTGATATTCATACCTCCCTTACCAATAGCGAGGCTAACTTCTTCAGGGCGGAGATAAACTTCAGCCTTCTTCTCTTCTTCGTGTAGTACGATGCGTGACACCTGTGCGGGGTTTAACGCACGTTGAATGAAGAGAGACGTATTGGTAGTGAAGGGGATAACGTCAATGTTTTCGTTATGCAACTCACGCACGACACCGTGAATACGGCTACCCTTAACACCTACGCAAGCGCCTACGGGGTCGATGCGGTCGTCGTAGCTTTGAACGGCAATCTTGGCACGTTCGCCTGGAATGCGTGCTACGCGGCAAAGGCGGATAAGGCCTTCGGCAATCTCAGGAATTTCATTCTCGAGCAGACGCTGCAAGAAGGCAGGAGCTGTACGTGAAAGGTAAATCTTAGGATTGCCGTTAGAATTGTCTACGCGGTCAATAACGGCTGTTACGGCGTCACCTTTGTGGAAGAAGTCGCGGGGTATCTGTTGTGACTTGGGCAAGTAGAGTTCGTTCTTCTCTTCGTCCATGAGTAAGGTTTCGCTCTTCCATGTCTGGTAAACCTCGGCAGTGATGAGTTCGCCCACGCGGTCTTTGTATTTATTATATAAGGCGTCGTGTTCGAGCTCGAGGATTTTGCTAGCCAAAGTTTGACGAAGTGTAAGAATGGCGCGGCGACCAAAGTCTGCGAAGTGGATTTCTTCAGAAACGTCTTCACCCACTTCATAGGTGGCGTCAATCTGTTGTGCTTCGCTCAGTGATATCTGCTTATTGGGGTCTTCTACCTCGTCGTCGTTAACGACAACGCGGTTGCGATAGATCTCACAGTCTCCCTTCTCGGGGTTAACGATTACGTCGAAGTTTTCGTCCGAACCAAAGATTTTGGCTATAACGCTACGGAAGCTTTCTTCGAGCACACCCACCATGGTAGTGAGGTCGATATTTTTATTTTGCTTAAACTCAGCAAAGGTTTCGATGAGACTTGCTGTCTCTTGCTTTTTCTTAGCCATGCTTGATGCTTATATTTTTTGTTAACAGGTTAAGTTGACAAGTTAACGAGTTGACGAGTTAACGGGTAAGTTAGTCCTATCAGTTAACGAGTTGATAGGTGAAATGTTTAAATGGTAACTTACTTGTTAACTTGTCAACTTGTTAACTAAGAAGTCTACTTAAAATCGATTACGTACTTAGTTTGTTTCACTTGGTCGAAGCTGAAGTGAACGGTGCGTTCGACGAGTTTAGGACGCTTCGCGCCCTCTTCTCTTACTTTCTCTTCGAAGGTGAGTGAGAAGCCTTCGGGTGTAACATCGCCAAGTGTTCCTTGTAGTTTTTTCCCCTCTGTAGTGAGCACTTCGACGCATTCACCCTGATGAATTTCATACTGTTTGAGTACTTTGAAGGGCTGTCCGATGCCAGCGCTGCCTACTTCGAGTTCAAAGTCCTCTTCTTCGCGATCAAGGTGGCTTTCGATAAACCGGCTGAGTTCAACGCAGTCTTCAATCCAAACGCCCTCTTCGTGGTCAATTTCTACTACGATGCGGTCGTCTGCACTAATGGTTAGATCAGTAAGGAAGTATTCTTTCCCCTCCAACCACTGTTCCACCAAATTCTTTACAAAGTTCTTGTCAATCATTCGTTGTTGTTGAGTGGTAAAATAATGAGTGAGGAACTTTTTAGAAAGCCCCTCACTCAATCTTGTTTGCAAAGATACGCATATTTTATCATTCATGCCAACAATCAGTATAACATTTTTAGAACTCTGTAACGAATTGTGTGGGCAAAATGCTTTAATGACGTATGAACTATCGCTACATCTTTAGTTTAGCGGTAGTTCACATTAGCAAATGTACGACATCTTAATCAAACGCGCCACGCTGAGCCGTAAAATCGTGAATAGATAGAGATTTGGGGTAGGTGATAGAGTTACATTTCGTCTTTCTGCAGACAAAAAAAGTACTGCAAGTACTCAATGAATGAGTACTTGCAGTACACGTGTATTATAGGTCTTTAATTAAGTAGAACTTACTTAGACTCATTGATAGTACAGATGCTGACGCGGTTCCAGTCATCTTCAGAGAACATATTGCCTACGCCTTGACCTTCAGCGTTGATGCGGTTAGCAGCAATCTTGTATTTGTTAACCAAGATAGTCTTAACAGCTTCAGCGCGTGCCTTAGCAATCTTGGCATTGATTTCGGCACTACCCTCGGGTGATGCGTAACCCTTGATGTCAACAGTGCTATTCTTGTGATTCTTCAAGAAAGTAGCAACGCGCTCAACGTTGGGGAGCTGTGAAGCGTCAACGATGCTCTTGCCTTGACGGAAGGTAACTGTCTGCTCGAGTGAGTTAGTGCTATTAGTGATAGTCTTTGTCTCAATAATGGGCTTCTGATTGCGAGCGTCGTTGAGTTGCTTCTGGAGGTCGCGCTTGTCAGCAGCGAGCTTAGCCAATTGAGCGTCCTTGTCGTTAACTTGTGAACGGAGGTCGTTTATCTTAGCATTCAAGCCATCAACTTCAGCTTGGTCGTAAGCCTTGAGAAAGCTCATGTAGTGCTTGCCATTGCTCTTGTTCTTGAAGTGATAAGCAACGCCAGCCATGAGTTCGAAGGCAGCCATGTCCTTGTGGGTAAAGCCAGGTTCGATGGGATTGAAACTCTTGTCATCAGTCATGTTGAGAACGATAGAGGGCTTGATACCGATAGTCCAAGCCTTCTTTTGGCCCAAGTTGAAGTTGAAGTTTACGCCATACTTGCTGGTGAGGTAGTCATGGTCTTTACCAGGATAGTAATTACGACCCCAACCGATACCTACTGCGAGTTCTGTTTCGAACAAACGGGGCTCGCCTTTGTAGCCGCAGAAGATGTTAGAGAGGTTCAAACGACCCATTAATGTGAGGTTGTGAGCATCGAATATGTTCTTGCTAGGAGTAATGTTGTTAGCTGCTGTGAGTTGTGCACCTAAACCAAAGATAGGAGTGATTTGCTTATTAATCTCAACACCATAGGTAGCACGAACGTCCTTGATGTAGTCAGACTGCGTGAGGGGTACGATGCCACCGCCTACGAGACCTACTGACCAATTGTCAAAGAAACGTGAACCTTGTACGCTCTTTTGAGCACTTGCAGTGAGCACAGCTAAGCTCATTGCTGCAATAGTAAAGAACTTTTTCATAGTGGTTGTTATATAAAAATGTTTTGTTGATATGCGATTATCATAAGCGGAACAGCGTGCTTTGCTATATGTATATATAGATAAGTGTATTGCGTGCATCGTATTGCGCTATCATACCCACTCAAGCAGTGGAGTATATAATCGTAATGAGTGTGTGTTTCCGCTTCTGGGGAACAAAAATACATAAAGAAACAAAAAATGCATCGCTTTTTTCTAATTATATACTAAATGGAACATTTTTTCTGAAAATTCGACTGCTTGTTTTGGCCATATCAGTGCGAAAAGTTACTTTTGTGGTGTGAAATTTGCGCTCACAGAGTGCTCGTTACACGTAAACGTATTTAAAATTACATAAAATCATTTCATTCCCATGGAAAATCAAGAACAAAATGATGGTCAGTTGAAGATTGAGCTGACTCCCGAAGTAGCAGAAGGTACTTACGCTAATCTTGCTATCATTACTCACTCAAGCGCAGAGGTTGTTTTAGACTTTATTCGTGTACTCCCTGGTGTACCTAAGGCCAACGTTAAGAGCCGTATCGTATTGGCTCCTGAGCACGCTAAGCGTTTGCTCTTCGCCCTTCAGGACAACATTCAGAAGTACGAAAAGGCTTTCGGCCCTATCAACTTGCCAGGTGCTGCTGAACCCGCACAACAAGGTGGTCGCACGGCTACTCCCTTTGGTGTACCCGAAGGCAATGCCTAATCAATAAGACTCTATCTTTATATTTTTATTCATAGGCTGTTTGCTCCGCTCTTTTAATGTTTTAAAAGAGTGGAGCATTTTTTTATTATAGTTCGAAAAGTTTAAAATATTTTATTCTTATTCGATTATAGTCACTATATTTGCAAAAAGAAAATCCTCTCCCCCTAACCTCCTCCCCCGGTCGGGGAAAGAGGTTAGGGGGAGAGGCTGTTATAAGACGAATCGTCTAATCGTTTTGTGCATAAAAAAGATGTAGCAGTCCTATTTCTTTTCTTCTGGAGTCCAATCTTTGTAAGGATACGAGCGGAGTGAAGAGTTATAATATTTGCGATCGCCTGTAACCTCATGTGTGATGAAAGGAGCACGTTCGTAGGCTTCATTCTCGCTGCTTAGTTCGACCTCGGCTACGATGAGGCCTGCGTTGTCACCTAAGAATTCGTCCACCTCGTAGGTGTGGTTACCCACAGGGACAAGCCAACGATACTTGTCGATAATACCAGGTTCGCAAAGGGTCATGAGTGATAGCGCCTCGTCCTTTGTTATTTCCTTTTCAAACTCATAGCGCGAGAGTCCACCATTGAGTGATGGCCCTTTGATAGTAAGGTACCCTTTGTCGTCGCGCAAGCGTACACGTACCGTTCGACCACGTCCACTGCAGATGTAGCCCTGCATGATGTGGCTATGAGAAGTGGAGAGTGATTTGAAATCGCCCTCCACTAAAAATTTACGTTCTATTTCGAGTGCCAAAATAGGAATGTTTTTTGTTGGATTGATTACTGTAAAGCCCAATAAGCTGCAGTGCCTAAAGCTGCGATGAGTAACAAGACAATGATGATGCCTTTGATTACATTCATGGCTTGACGGCGCTCCATAGCCTCACGAGCCTTTCTCTTTAGATTGTGTTGTACTTTATTCATGGTATATTATTTTTAAGAGTTAACTCGTTAACGAGTTAACGAGTTAACGAGTTAACAAGCAAGTAACTTTTTCTTGCTATTTGCATTCAATCATTTGCACATTCTCGCATTTGCATATTTGCACATTCTCACATTTGCACATTAACCACGCATTTGCACATTTACTACTCCTCATTGCCTTTGTCGGCAAACTCCATGAGGTAGGCTTTGATAAAGCCGTCAATCTTGCCGTCCATTACGCCGTTAACGTCACTGGTCTGAAAACCTGTGCGGTGGTCTTTTACGCGGCGGTCGTCAAATACGTAGCTGCGAATTTGGCTACCCCATTCGATTTTCTTCTTGCCAGCTTCGATTTTGGCTTGTTCAGCCTTGCGCTTTTGGAGGGCGCGGTCATAGAGTTGTGAACGGAGAAGGCGCATGGCATTCTCACGATTTTCAAGCTGCTTACGGCTCTCTGTATTTTCGATGAGGATTTCTTCTGTTTCGCCTGTGTCAGGGTCAGTGTATTGATAGCGCAAGCGCACACCCGTCTCAACCTTGTTGACGTTCTGTCCGCCAGCACCACCTGAACGGAACAAGTCCCATGATATTTTAGAAGGGTCAACGTACACTTCAATTGTGTCGTCTACCAAGGGCGTTACGAATACGGAAGCGAATGAAGTCATACGCTTTCCTTGAGCATTGTAAGGCGATACACGTACCAAGCGATGCACACCATTCTCACTCTTGAGATAGCCGTAGGCAGAGTCGCCTTCAATCTCCATTGTCACGGTCTTGATACCAGCTTCATCACCGTCTTGTAGGTGAGAGATGTTACACTTATAGCCGTGACTTTCGGCATAGCGCATATACATACGCATCAGCATCGAAGCCCAGTCTTGACTCTCAGTGCCGCCCGCACCAGAGTTAATCTTCAAGACGCACGACATTTGGTCTTCCTCTTGGCGCAGCATATTGCGCAGCTCGAGTTCTTCTATGGCTTCAATGCACTTAGCATAAGCTTCGTCCACCTCCTCTTCGGTTACCATTTCCTCCTTATAAAAGTCGAAGGCAAGGGCGAGTTCGTCAACAAGCGTTTTAACGTGCTTGTAACCTTCAATCCACTTTTCAATGCCTTTCACCTTTTTCATTTGTTCTTCGGCACGTTTAGCATCGTCCCAAAATCCAGGGTCTTGCGTGCGGAGTCGCTCTTCTTCGAGCTGCATCGTTTTGGCATCTATATCGAGGTAGCGGTTCAATGCTGCTACGCGGTCTTGGGCATCTTTCAGTTGGTCAGAAGTGATCATGTATTGTTCTTTTTCGTTTCTCTTTATTTGTGGGGTGACGAGTCCTTTTTGTTAACGAGTTAACAAGTAGACAAGTCAACAAGTAAGTTTGTTTTATTTTTAAAGGTAACTTGTTCGTTAACTTGTCAGCTCGTCAACTTGTTACCCCGTCAACTAAAAATCATTTCGTTGCTGCCGCAGCTTCGGCTTCAGCTTCGGCATAGATTTGTTCGATTTGTTCGGCATAGTGGTCATACACTACGCGGCGGCGCACTTTAAGCGTATTGGTAAGTTCACCATTATCCATGGTGAAGGGGTGAGGCAATAAGATAAAGCGCTTAATCTGCTCGTAGTGAGCAAGGTCTTGTTGCAACGTTTCGATACGCTCTGTGTAGAAACGAATGATTTCTGGCTTCTTGCATAATTCCTCACGGTCCTTAAACGTAATGCCATTGTCTTGTGCATACGTTTCGAGCAGGGCATAGTTCGGGACTATCAGTGCGCTGACGAATTTACGCTTGTCGGCCACGATGACAGCTTGGTCGAAGTAACGATCAAGTACCAATTTCGACTCAATCATCTGCGGCGCGATATATTTACCATTCGACGTCTTGAAGAGGTCCTTAATACGCTCGCGTAGGTACAATTCGCCATTCTTCATAAAACCAGCATCGCCCGTATGGAACCAACCGTCTTCGTCAATCGCCTCTTTCGTTTGCGAGTCTTTCTTGTAGTAGCCCTTTGTAATGGTTTTGCCACGTAGCAAAATTTCATCGTTCTCGCCAAATTTGATTTCAATATTATCAATGAGGCGACCGACAGAGCCTAATGAAACGGGTTTCCCTGGGATGTCGCATGATACCGTAGCCATACTTTCTGTCAAGCCATAGCCTACTACCATATTGATGCCAGCTGCATGAACGAATTTCTCTACTTCAGGCGAAACGGCAGCTCCTGCTGTGGGGAAGAAGTTAGCACGCTCTAAACCTAACGTCTTGCGCAGCAACTTAATCACCGTCTTGTCATACAACTTATATTGCAAGGCTAAACCCATAGGGGCTTTCTTTCCTTTTGACTTATAGTTGATCCAATAACGTTTGCCCACTTCGAGTGCTTCGCTGATGAGTTTGCGCTCCATAAAGGAACCATTCTCCATCTTTTCGAGCACGGCCTGATATACTTTCTCCCAAAAACGGGGTACAGAACTCATACAAGTGGGGTGTACCTCTTGCATAGAACGCTGTACGTCAGCAGGGCGAAGGTTGATGCACTGCAGTGCGCCTTCACTCATTCCTAAGTAACACCAAGCGCGTTCAAATATATGTGTGTAAGGCAAAAAGTTGAGGAATACATCATCTTCGCTCAAGGGCAACACAGCATCGTTTACGCGGAGCCCCTCACGGTATTGACCGTAAGTAAGCATCACACCTTTGCTCTGTCCTGTAGTACCACTGGTATAAAGGATATTACACAAGTCGTCATCGTTAGCATCAGCCTGACGCTGGCGATATTCGGCTTTAAGGTCGTCGTCAATGCCGCCATCGAGGGCTTCTTTTAAGAAGTCGTCAAAGTAGACAGACAAGTGATCATTCTCATTCTTCTTGACTGAGCGGTCGAAGATGATAATCTTTTCAAGCGATTGAGCCACCGAAATAACACTAAAGGCCGTATCATATTGTGGCTGTTCGCCTACAAAGAGGAAACGCACCTGCGCATCATTGAGCATATAAGTGATTTGTGCAGCACTGCTTGTAGCGTAGAATGGTATCGTTGTTACGCGAATGCCGTAAGCACCAAAATCAACGTAATGCGTTTCAGGCTTATTTTGTGAAAAGACGGCTATATTTTCTTGCACTTTAACGCCGTGACGCAAAAGAGCAAAGGAAACCTTCTGTACGTTAAGAGCAAACTGACGCCATGAAATGGGTATCCACTTATTGAGCGTATAGTCTCGATAACTCAGTGCAGCGCGGTCGCCGTACTTCTTAGCTTGCTCTAAGATAAGTTTAGATAGGTGACAATTATTTTGCATAGGATGCAGGTTTTAGGGGTAAAAACACTCTTTGCCGCAGACGAACATTGTCCGTTGCGGCTTGTGTCTTTTGCCCATGTGGGAAAGAATGAAGTTATTCTTCATTCGCAAAGGTATTTAAATAATTGCAAATAGGCAACCTTTTGCGCAATTAAGCGTGTGTGGAGGATTTTGTTAACTGCTATTTGAAAGCCTCTTCCCCTAACTCTCTCCCCGCCCAGGGAGGGGGGAGGGTAGGGGAAGAGGCTCTTAAATTGCAGCTTATCAATATTTAAACGTGCTACCACCTAAAAATTCGCGTAGGAGCGAGGTTGGAGGCAATCCACGCGTAGAGATAGGCTTCAGATAAGTTAAGAACTTGCGCAAACGATAGGCTTCAGAGTATTCGGGGGCAGACTCGGGCACTTCCTCTAAGAGTGGTAAAGCTTGGTCACGTAAGGCTGCCAATTCGAAGAGCAAGGCTGTGTTGACCATTTCGTCAGCCTTCTCTTGGAAGGGGAATATCCAACGCTCCTCACCACGGCGTACAGAGGGCCATTGAGCAATCGTCTCTTGTGCCGAACGAGCACGATATTTATGATCGCGCACAATACGACGTAGCAGACGATTGTCAGTTGTGGGTATGTAGTTATGGTCATCTAATAAAATAGTCGTCAACGCAGAGGCATAAATCTTAAACTTATGTTTATCGTCAACACCTTCTGTCAAGCGTGGATTGAGTGCATGAATGCCCTCTAAGATTAAGATGTCGTGTTCGCCCAAATGGTAGCGATGACCACTGGGTACGCTTTTTCCCGTAGTAAAGTCATAACGTGGCGTTTCAACCTCCTTACCCTGAATGAGCGCGTTGATCTGAGATGTTAACAAGTCGATGTTCATGGCATCAATGTGTTCGAAGTCATAGTTGCCGTTAGCATCAAGGGGCGTTTTGGTGCGATCAACAAAGTAATCGTCAGTCGAAATAGGCAACGGCTTTAGTCCACAAGCCATTAATTGCACACTCAAACGCTTGCTAAAGGTGGTTTTGCCACTTGAAGAGGGGCCAGCAATGAGTATTACCTTAATATCCTTATTAGCAGCTATGCGGTCGGCTAAGCGAGATATTTTCTTTTCTTGCAACGCCTCACTAAGGTTGATAAGGTCATTGGTAAGTCCCTTGGTGCAAGCCGCATTAAATTCTCCGACAGTGGTGATACCCAAAATTTCGTTCCAACGATGTTGTTCGTTGAACACTTCAAACATCTTAGGTTGCTCAATCATAGGGCGCAATTCCGAAGGATTATTGGGGTCAGGTATGCGAAGGAACAAGCCATCGGCAAAGAGTTGAAGATCGAACAGATAGATTTGTGAGGTCTTAATCAATAAAGAACCATAAAAGTAGTCGGCCGTATCGTCTAAGGTATAATAAGTAGTATAAAGTTTACCCAAACCTTCGAGCAACTTAGCTTTACTCTCTAATCCGTCTTGTCGGAAACGAGTCACAGCTTGTTCCGTAGGACACGTTATGCGATGAAAGGGAAGATCGGCCTTGATAATCTGTTCTATACGCTCCTTGAGCTTATTCACCACCTCTTGGTCAACCGCCTTACCTTCGGGTAAACGCAGACGGCAGTAGTAACCATTTGACACGGGGGTGTCGATGCGTAAGCGGGCGGCCGATCCATACGTGTCGCGTACGGCTTTATAGAGAACGAAAAAGAGTGAGCGCGTATACGTGCGCAATCCTGACGATGAGGTGATATCTAAGAATTCTACGTCCTTGTCATTAAAAAAAGTAAAGTGAAGTCCTTCCACCTTATTATTGACCTTAGCACTTGTTGGGCCATAAGGCATGTGAAGGTCGAGCATTTCGTATACCTCCTCGAGGTTAAAGCCTACTGGCACCTTGTGCGAGCGGCCAGTGTTTTTACAACGTATGGTAATATTCACAGTTCGTAATTTACTAATGGTTTAATCAGAATGTGCTTCAAATATACGGCAAAGAAATGGAAGTATGTGTTACAAAAAAGTAAAATAAACAGAAGTCGTAGACATTTTGAACATAAATGCCGCAAAATCAGCACATAACACAAAAAAATGGCATTAAAAAGTTGGCTAAAAAAAGTAAAGTTATTAACTTTGCAGCCGCTATGAGGGCAATAAGCCTTTATGGCCTATTCATAATATATTTTTTAATTCATACACAATGTACTTAGATTCTGAAAAGAAGAAAGAGATCTTTGGCACATACGGACAGTCTAATTCGGATACTGGTTCTGCAGAGAGCCAAGTAGCCTTGTTCTCTTACCGTATTGCCCACTTGACGGAGCACATGAAGCAGAACCGTAAAGATCATACGACTGAACGCTCACTCGTTAAGATGGTAGGTAAGCGCCGCGCGCTCCTCAACTACCTCAAGCGTAAGGACATCGAGCGTTATCGTGCTATCGTTAAGAAGCTCGGTTTGCGTAAGTAATCGCTTCGCCCGAAGTTTTCTTTACGACAGAAAATGCTTAACCCGCATAATTCGCAAGAATTATGCGGGCTTTTTTTGTCTTGGTGAGTACATAGACAAACTGCAATTTGTCTACCTAATTGGGGGGCGGGTTTTTAACCCGCGGCAGCAGCATGTTGCTTATAGTCGCTTAGCAACTATAAGTAGATGTTCAAGCCTGCTGCTGCCGCGAGTTGAAAACCCGCCCCCCAATTAGGCAGATAAATTGCAGTTTATCAAAGCTCGAAGCTTGACTTTTGCCTGAAGTAAGAACTGAGGAAGTTGGCTGCGTGTTCACGATCAGCATCGTTGGCATATTCAGAGTCGTTCATACAGAAAAGCAAGGGTTGATAACGCATAAACTTCTTGTAGAGTTGGTGATTGTCAATGTGAAGACGGAACGATGTGTGTTGCGTCACGTAGTCAAGGTGTCCCTTGTGCTCGGCTAAGGCAACGTAAGAGTAGATGTTGCGCTGAATGTCGTTGTCGGCTCGCACGTGGTTGGTGAGGGTGGCATCAATATCTTCCTTGAAGAGTTGGCGCGTAAAGGCATGGGTGCTTTTGAGATAAGCATCGATGTTGTGGTGTCCCTTGCCCGAATAGTAGGTGCCGTAGTGGGATTCTACTAAGAGTGCAGCATTGTGAATGGTTCGTTTGTAATTGCTCTGCGATTTATGTTGTACGTGTTGTCTATACCATAGACTGAACTTGCGAAAGGGACGACGGTTGAAGCGTATGATAGGAAGTTCGTCTTTTTTACTGAAGAAGTCGGCAGGTGTGACAGGACGATTAAAGAACATATCGTCGTTGGCATAAAGGAAGTGCTCCGAAAGGCCAGGAATGCGATGTAGGTGGTGTTCGATTACGACAGAGTTGAAGCAAGGCAGTGCTTCGGGTGGTAGTATTTCAGTATGGTCGACGATTTGTACTTTGGGGTTGGCTGTATTGAGCCATTCCGGCACCTGATTATCGGTGACGATAAAGATACGGTGAATCCAAGGGGCATACATCTCGGCAGAGCGTAGGCTATATTTTAGTTCGTCATGGCTCACATAGCGTCCCTTTCCGTCAACGGCCTCGTTATGGGGCTTTGTCCCAGTAAAAGCATCGTGTTTGGCTTTCCATACGGGGTCGTTGCCGTTTACCCAAAGATATACTAAGTCAATGTCCATTTATGAGTTTAATAAGTTTATGAGTTTAATAAGTTTATGGGTGGTTCTAATAATTCTGAAATAGGGATTCGTGCGCTATCGGAAGTGTATTTTTGAAAGTTTGTGAGGGAGCATAGCGGGCTATGTGACCGAACAAACTTTCAAAAAGACACTTTCGAGAGCGTACAAATCACATTTCAGAATAGCAGAACTCTAAAAACAGAATTTTTAGAACCACCCTTATGGGTTACTCGTATAATATTAACCTTCCTCTACCTTCTTTCTTATTTCGGGAAAATGTTCTAAAATAGTGTTGAGTGCTGCGAGGTTGCGGTCTGTTTGGCCTTTAAAGTTCCTCGTTTTGAGCGAAAGCTCTTTGGGCTTTCCTAAGCCACGCGGCTTGTTGCGTCCAAACGGAACGGGAATGACGGGTGTACCTTGTGCTACGCAGGCTGCCCAAAACCAAATGTCGTCGACTGTAGGAGCCAGACGCGTAAAGAGATCGACATCGAGCATATCGGCTTTTAGAGTGTGGGGCGGATATAGCACACCTGCCACGCCCGTTTGTAAATTAAGAAAACCACGGTGAATGCGTTTGAACACAAAGTCGTACCAACGGTATTTCTTCCATTGTCGGTACGGCGCTCCGAGTTTAATGCGTTTAGCGCGATGAGCGAGTACGGCATCAGGATATTGTGCGTGAAGACGCAGGAGGTCGCGTAGGAGGTGGCGGTGGTAAGTGATGTCGTCGTCAACGGTCACGATGATTGCTTCGGGAAAGTCGTGGAGAGCGGGTACGAGTTTGCGATACGAACGAATGTCGGTGGGGTAGTCACGTACCTCGAAAATGGGCGATTTGTCTGCTAACTGCCTTACACCGTCGAGTAGTTGCTCTTGTCCTTCGAACTGTGAAAGCGTAAGGTAAAGCACCAACTTGTCGGGCAGTACAGAGCCATTTAATAAGTATTGTACAGCCTGTTCGGCATAACCGATGGCAGCAGGGAATGATGTCATCGATACGACCACCTGTGTTTTGTTATCTGTCATAATAATATGAGTCTTTTACTCGCTTACGTCGTTTAAGTCATACTGCGTGAAGTAGTCGTCTTTCACTTCACGTTGTGTGCCACTGGCGCGGCCGCGTGTTTGCTTCTCACAGAACTCTTCGTACGACCTTACGGCATAATGATTGATGCGTATAATGTCCTGTTGTGGCTTGCGTTGGCGAAAATTACGTGTAATGCGTTGGCCATGAGAGTCGGCTGCGTAACCATCAATCTTTGCGGCTTCGTGACAACCTATCATGCCATACACGCGGCGAGGATTGACGATGCTCTTCACGTGGCGATTTAAGGGGTGCTCAGGGAGTGAGTGACGCGTGAAGCGTTGCATTACGCTCCCTTCGGTGTGTGTGCGGTGGCCGTTGCTGCCATAAATGAGCCAATTGACTTCGACGGCTGCAAACTGTTCAAAGCGGTTGAGGAAAGCGGGTATCGAAGCGTCTTTGACGGGTACGATAAACTCGTCCAGATCGATAAAAGCTATCCAGCGGGCTTCGTAGCGGTGGTGTGCCAAGCAATGGTCGTAGGCGGCCAACTGTCGGCGGTAGCCAGGCCAAGGTTGGTAGACGACGATGCCCTGCTCTATGTAAGGCTTTAGTAATGCTTGTGTGCCGTCGGTGCTCTCATTGTCGTAGATGTAGAAGCGTTCTACCCCTTGCCGGCGGTGCCACTCTATCCATTCAGTAAAGTAAGGTCCTTCGTTCTTGGCAATGGCACATACGGCAAGGTGTACTTCAGGCGACTGCGTGTTGTGCTTCAATTCGTGCTTGAGTTTGAGAGCATTTATCAGTCCAAACCTTAAGATGCCTCGCCAGCGATTGCGTGTCATTTTGTGAGGTATGAGTCCTGCAATGATTTCAGCTGCTACTTTGTTCAAGGGGGGAGAGTTTTTTGGGGTTAGCGGGTTAGAGGGTTAGTGGGTTAAAAGGTTAGTGCGTTATTGGGGCAAAAGGTTAACCTCCTAAATTCCAGTCTATCCCTTCTCGAACGACGATTGTTCGGGTAGTATATGTCTGAAAGCTTCGTCGAGTTGTTGCATCACTTGATCATAGTGATGAATGTGGACGTTGTCGTTCAAACAGATGAGTGTGTACTTCTGTTCGTAAATGGCCTTGATAGCTTGTTTAGAGCGTATCATGAGGGGAAACATCTTCGTGTCGCGATACGTATTATAAGGTGTGAAGTTGCCCTGACAGATTTGCCACGTGCGGAAGAGTTCGGGCGTAAAGTCCGTTAACGAACGGAAACGGTTGTGTGACGTTTCGGTCAATTCTTCACCAGCGGCTTTCCATACGTCATCGAATGTGCTCTTGAGGTAAGGCTGTGCATTGTGAGGCACGCGCAGTGTGATGAACTTACTGTAGAAGTGGAGTAGATAGTTCCAACGCGCCTTCATACCGTAGCTCTTGTCATACCACTTGTCGTGGTGTTGTGATAGCACCTTTTTCTTGTCGAAGTGGCGATTGATGAGTCGAATATTGTTCTTAATGCGTTTGTACCATTGCGACCATGAAGGGTTGTAGGAGAAGACGGCGATGTCGCACGGCAGTCCGTTCTGGAAGAAACGTTCGGGGCTGACGTGGTTGATAATATAGAAGTCGTCGTTGAAGTAAACAAAATGGTCGGCCAATCCCGCTATTCGATGAATGTAACGTTCAATTACGGCAGAGTTGTAAACGGGGAGAAACTCTTCTGGAATAATGTCTTTGTGGTTAACAAGGTGAATTTTAGGGTTCGACTCATCTAACCACTCAGGCTTTTGCCCGTCGGTTATAAAATGTATTTTGCGCACCCAGGGGGCGAATTGTTCTACCCCTCGAAACCAATATTTTAAGAAGCCGTAGTCGCGGAAGCGAGCATCACAGACCCCATTCTTTGTGTTATTTTTGTTGCCTGAATATTTTGAAAATTTGGCTTGCCACGTAGGGTCGTTCATGTCGACCCATGTTATTACAAAGTCAATATCCATATATTGTTATCAATATTCGGTTGTCATTTATAAAAAGCGAGTGTGCAAAGTTATGCAAAAGTTTTGGGAATGAGCTAATATGCTAATGTGCAAATGTGAGAATGTGCAAATGGTCACCTTTGTACGCGCAGTTATAAAAACATTACGTTATTCTCACATTTACACATTAACCACGCACTTCTTCCATTCTGTGCAGTTGGTGTCGGTCAAACTGCATGATGATTTTGTGCAGCTGTGTGCCTTGGCGCAAGGCCTCGACGCGAGGTGCTTGGGCGTAAGCGTTGATTTGCGTGACGGCCTCGTCCCATTGCTTTTGTGCGGTGGCTTCGGTGTCGCCTTTGTGCAATAGTTTGAGTTCGAGAATGTAGCTATGCTTTGTAGCGTAGTGCGTCAAGTCGGGTAGGAGAAAGAAGTCACAGAAGCCGTGATTCAACTCCAACTCAGGTGCGGTGTAATAATAAGGGTTGAGATTGAGGTAAGCCATAAAGAAGCCTTGTAAGTTGCGTTCCGCTTCAATGCCGTCGCGTACGGACGCCACTTTGGCATAGGCATTGGCCATAAATTGCAATCCTTCGTTCCACTTTCCGTCATAGGCCATGTCGTAATAATAGTCGGTGAGCAGTTCAGTGTCGACGTAAGCCTTCTCTTCAAACATCTCTTGCAGATAGCCATAGTACTGCTTCCGCACGTTGTTGTTGGGGATAGCCATTAAGAGTTTGGCACCTCGAGTGTTCTTAATGGTGAGCATGCCGTAGTAGAACAAGAGACTTGGAAATATTTTAGGGTCGGTGATTTGGTGTGCGGGGAAAGTCTCGTAGAGGTTGCAAGCAATCTCTCCCGTTTCGGCAATGGTGCGAATGACGCCTTTGCGATCGCCGTCCAACTTATCAAGTTGTATGAGGCGCTTCATCTTGTTATAGTCCGTCTTGGTGTTCGGGTCGATCATCTCTTCTGGACCTTCGCCACGGCTGATGTAGTTGCGTAGGTAGTAGAGAACCATATCGCAGTTGAACACGCGGCTTTGCGTGTGGAGTGCATCTTTGGCAAAGCAGTAGTTGTCGTACCAAGGCTTCATCTCGTCAATCACAGCCTCAATGTTGCAGTCTGGGCGAATGGCACCCGACGCTTTGTAATAACTGAAGAGAGCATGCACGTCCTCAGTTGAGAAACCGAGCATTTGGTTAAACTCAGGTTTCGTAGAGATGTGCCAACCAATGTTGAAGCCGCTGGTCACGTCGTCGAGCGTAACAGGACTTACGCCTGTGATGAAGATACGGTCAAATGACCCCTTAAACTTCTTAAAAATGTCGCGATAAAAGCCTTCGGCATGGGTAATGCTCCAATATACGTCCTCACCTTGCTCGTTGAGCACGGTGTTGGTAAAGTTGTCGTACTCATCGATGATGAGGTAAAGGGAATAACCTAAAGTTTGTGCCTTTCGTGATATGATGCTTAATTTTGAGCCAGCATCATTTGAATCATAAAATTCTTTTTTGCATGATTCAGGATAGTAAGTATCATACAAGAACATAAAATCGTTGAGAGCAATGCAACAATATTCGTTGAATTTCTCCTCTAACTTTTCTATCTTTCCTCCCACTTGTGAGAAGTCAAGGTGCAGTACTTGATAGCGTCCTTGATTAGGCGTGGGGTGTTGGCCAATCCACAGTTTACCAAACCACTGCTCAAACTTATCCTTTGTGCGGCAGTCGTAGTAGGCGTGAAGCATGCCTAAGAAGAGGCTCTTGCCAAAGCGTCGTGGACGTATGAAGAAAAGATTGCGTGCCTCGTTCTCAAGCATGGGAATGTACATGGTTTTGTCCACGTAATATATGTTCTCCTCAACGATTGTGACGAAGTTCGACACACCATAAGGCAGTTCTTTTATAGCTTGATGCTTCATAATGAGATTGTTTTGCTGCAAATGTACGATATTTATTTAATGTGCAAATGTGAGAATGTGCAAATGTGAGAATGTGAGAATGTGCAAATGTGCAAATGGTCACCTTTACTTACTGAGTCTTTATGAACACTTACTTAGTCTTCAATCTTTAACTCAGTAAGTAAAGGCAACCATTTGCACATTTGCACATTCTCACATTTGCACATTCACAAGGCATTTGCACATTAACAAGGCATCGTCACCTTGTTCACCGTTTTGCCCTCGTCGGTGCGCGCTTCGACTACGTAGATGCCTTGTGGCAGTTTGAGACGGAGCGAAGAGGTGAAAGGCTTCATCTGGTAAAGCACACGGCCAGCGGCATCGACCACTTCGACGTGCGTCAAAGGGTGAACGGGTGAGGAGGTGATGACGAGGCGCTGATTGTCAACTTGAATTAGCGGACGCGAGAGCGAAGCCAAGTCGTCAGGGGTAGGTTCGGCCGAAGACAAGATGTAGTAACGACCTACTGCATTGCCTGACACCTCCAACGATACGCTATCCGTCTTTGCTCCCGTACTGAGCGTGAGCGGTGTGACGAGTCCCGTTTGTTCGTCGAGTAGCGAGAGCGTTTCGTTGAACTCATTCAGCCCCATGAAGGTGAGGCGCGTCGGTGCATCACTGTTGCTCAGAATGCCTAAGGGAACGCGGAACATCGTGTGGCGACGGTTGATTGTGCTGGCCTGTGTGCCCGCCAAGGTATAAACCGTCGGCACATCGGCCAAAGCATTGTCAACGAGCGCTTCGAGGTCTTCAGACGGTTGGTAGTCGTTGTTGGCCTCTGTGTCTTTCACGACAATAGCTTCACTTCGCAGTCCACCTCGAGCGGCACGAATGCGCAAGGTGCGTAGCGAACCACCTAACGGTTGGCGGCGAGCCGGAGCGCGTAGGGTGCTACCTACGGCCTTGGCACTCGTCATCATGTCTGCCGTAAAGCTGAGCGAGAGACTACCCGTGGGGTGAGCAGCTTTCACAAAGAAACCTTGACCTGGAGCGAGGACGCCTTGAGCCGTTGTGGCCGTGGCATCATTGACAGTTATCCACTGCTTATCGTCAGCATTCTGCATCACGCCCAACTGTCCGTCAGCCGTGAGCAACCAATACTTCGCACCATCGAGCACAGGGGCATTCGTAGCGAAGAACTGGTTCATATCAAGTCCGCATGTAAATGGGTTGCTCACTAAGAAGTAAGCGTTAGCCGTGTTCTGATTCGTGAGCGTCTGCGTAATCGTGTGACTCGCCTCGTTCAGCTGGTCAGCGATAAGGCGATGACTATTCGTGCGGTCGACAGTATACTCCTTACCATCAGTAGCTTGCGCCGTAGTGTAGTAACCAAATTTGGTGTCCTCCTTCGGCAGGCGGAAGAGCGACTGCGTATAAGTACTTGAAGCCCCCTTTGCATTCACCTTCACCGAGAAACCACCTACGCCATAAGGCGTTTGCACATCGTTAAAGGTTTTGCTCCATGCGATGGCTTGGTAAACGTCCTTGTTTTGAACGGTAGCCTGTTGCGGTGCGTCGGCCGAGTAAGGTGTGAGGTAGTAGAGCAAGGAGTTGGCCTTGTCCCAACTGCGTTGGTAGACGGCTGGCGCAAAGCGGTTGTAGTCAGTCGTGTTGAACGTTACGTCGTCGAAGTAAGGCGTGAGTTGTTGCGCATTGTCAGTGGGCGCGTACCAATCGCCTGCGTAGGTATGCTGCAAGGGCGAACCTAAGGTGTACCAACGGCCAGGAGTGAGCGCGTATTCTACCCACGCTTGCGTATAGGTCAGGCGTTCGGGGTGGAGGAGTTCGCTGCCCGATTGCAACACAAGGTTGTTAGCCTGATAGGTTTTGTAGCGACTGCAAGGGTTGAAGCCTCCCTCCGTAGCTTGCTTTTGCGTCAAGAGGTGGTACTCAATGTCGGGCGTAGCAGTGCGCTGATCTCCTTCGTGTTCGATGAAGTGAACAAAACTATCGCCCTCCGCGCTGCTGTGATCCGTAGCGTAGAGCAAGGGACCAACCGCCTGTGGCGTAACGATTACGTTGGTGTGCGACATTGGGGCAAAGCCTTGTGCCGTACCATTCGTCGCATTTGTCACGTAGTCGGGGGCATCGGCCGCATCGCGAAGCAGTTCCGTGCGATCGGCACGTGCCCAGTTGGCATCGTTCGTCCAGTCCGTATTACCTGCAGCACCAGTCCATACTTCATATTGCGGTACGATGATGAGGTCGAACAAGAGTGTACCGTCGCAAGCCGTTGACACTGTAGCATCTTTAGCGGCAAAGCGTTCGCGGAAGTCAATGCGCAGCGTATAAGTATAACCCTCGCGCGGATTGAAGTCGTTGAGGAAGTAAATGTCGGCATGCGCCTCCGTTGGGTTAGCCGTGAGGGCTTCAAACTCCTTCACATGTCCCACAGTGCGGAATCCTTCCACCTTGTTGCCAGCAAAGGTCTTGTACACCTCCATGTTAGGGTCGTTGGTGGCAGTGATGTAGACATCTCCCAGGTCGCTGTCAGAGGGGAGAATGTGTTGCATACCCAATGCTCCATCGGTGATTGTAACCATCCTGCGTAGGGGGATTCGCAGCACGTTTTTGGGGGCGGTTTTGGCAATCTGTTCTCTCACCTCGCTTACGGCTGCCAGGCTGGTGCGTATAGGCACGTTCGTTAAGTGGTCGGGGTAAGTGTCAGTCGCCCCATTCAGTCCGTCAAAGAGCTGTGGTGCTTTGCCACTGACCAAGATACTAATTCGTTCAGGGTCGTAGCAGTACTGCACGTTACCGTCGGCATTGGTATGGTCAATAGGAATGACTGTAACGTACTCTATCTCTCCTTGAGTCGTAGCCACAGGTATGAATACGTTACACGTATTGTTGAGCAAGAGCAAAGGTGCCACACTGTTTGATGTGTTTTGTGTGAGTTGCAGGAGTACATCAATGATCGGTTGCGTCAAGACGAACGCTTCGTCTCTTTGAGGTTTTGCTGCCGCTACAGTCGTAGCCGTAGGGTAGAAGTGGCGGAACGTCATCAACGCTTCGCGCAGCGTGATTTCGGTCGATATGGGGGCTTCGTGCTTGTCGATAGATCGCCACGTACGGTTGGCCGTATTGACATATATCTGTGTGAAAGCTCCAGCCGCGTAATCGCGCCACCAGTCGTATTGTGTCAAGCGTTCAGGCTCTGTGCCGTTGTCGGCCGTGCCATTTTGCTTCACGCTGAGTGCCACACTCTTGCCCGCACAAGTTTGTACTTCATTGTCGATAGCCGTATCGTCATCACCGTCTTCCACTACGGTAATGGCAGACCCCGTACGGAAAGTACTCATAATGCAGCACTCCGTACCCAGTTCGAAGGCATTGACTGCATTGTTAATCGTAATAGGGTCGGACGAGAAGCGCGGCTTAAACAGAATGTAATATTCGTGTCTCGGCCGAAGATTTGCCCCCTTAAACTTATCGCTAATGATAAAGTGGCGATCACCCGCACCAGAGGTTTCCTTAAAGCGTTGCGCATTCATGCCATGCAGTGCCTTGGCATAGTCGTAGGGCGGCAGTAAGGCATCGTTATTAAAGTGGGTGGTGAACTCAATGTAGCGGAAAGCACGTTCCGGACCTGTTGTCACCGCAGGGTCGCCCACTAAGGCCGTTGTAAAGGCGCGCCTTACGTCGGTGGTAGAAGGAGTGTAGTTAGAGGGGTCGATAGCTTTAGCTGTCAACTCCTTGTCGTAGAGGGCCTTGTCGAGTAGGCAGTACCACATATTGGGGTTGCCTTCGTCCAAGTCCTCATTCTCGGTCAAGTCCAATTGTTGCAAAATCACATCAAAGTCGGCCGTCATCTTAGCCAATGTAATCTGTTGACTACAAACAGGCGTGCTGCGCTCTAACTGCACAGAAGGCTTGAGTGAGAATACTTCAATATCGTCAATCAAGATGTCGCCACCGCGCGTGTTGGTACAAGCATTGTCAATCGTCAAGCGATATCGTGTGTAGGGGATAGTACTCTTGTTGATAAAGCTGAAGAACACTTGTTGCCACAGACCGATGCCATTGTTATCGATGTTGTTATTAATCGTTTTGTATGTGCGATCACGTGCTTGACCTAAGATAGCACCGGGGCAGTAACTATAGAGCGTGTTGACATCGCCACTCTCGGTAATGCCTTCTACGCGGAACACTACGTTGGCGGGCGACTCCTGGTCGCGGTCGGGACTACTCATCCAAGCCGACACGTAAAGGCGCGAACCCGTACAGGCCTGACCTGAAAAGTCGATTGAAGCTACCTGACCAGGAAGGTCGGAAGCATCGATGTAGAGAAAGGCTGCGTTAGTGGCATCGTAGGCATCTGGGCCATAGAAGTCTTCGTAGAACTTCTTAATAGGATAGAAGTGACCACGGTTATCGTAACTGTTGAATTCCTTCGAAATGGTGTAGTTACCCCACGTACATTCGTCGGATATTTTATTCACTGGGGCAAAGCAGTATGAAGTGTTGTCGTAGTTGAAGGGATAGCGGTAGCAGCGGCCATAAGTAGTATTTGCTCCGTCACCTTGCCCCCAGTCAGAAAGGGACGTGTTGGTACCCACAGGTGGCGTGAGGAAGGTGTCGTACAGGTCGGAGTCGAAGGTAATGGTGGCCACAGGATCTCCCGTCAAGGCTTGTAGTGCTTCGGGGGAACGGTCGGACTTAAACGAACCGTCAGCATTCTTACCAATCACTTCGGTGTAGAGAATGGGTTCGAAATCGTTTTCGAACTTGAGGGTGAACTTGGCTATTTGATAACGTATGCCGTCACTGGTACGTCCATATACCCTGAGTTCGCATTGGTCAGCATTGGCTTTCCCTGTGCCAAAGCCATTGGAGTCGCCAGGGTATTTGAAACCAATGGCACGCTCAGAAGCTGATGACAAACCATTGGCCTGGAAGCCCATACTCGTGATACCCGTGCCGAACGGATCGTATATCTCAATTTCCAACGTTCCGCCATTGTTCACCTCCGCATTTTGAAGGTTTTCCTCAGCTGCTGTAGCCGCCTTGTAGAACCAGTAGTCGGACTTTTGCATATCGAGGTTGACGGTAGATATATTGAGCGTCACCTTCTTGCGTGGAAACGTAATTGTCTTCTCTTCCAACCAATGTTTGCTCCCCTTGCGATAGTTGAGTAGTTGGTTGGCAATGGCGCGTGCATTACGAATGACAAATAAGTTGCGGCCCGTCACGGTCGGTTCGATTAAGTCTTGGTCGGTAGGCACGACTATGTCGTTGGTCACCTCGCCCGTATAGAGTGGATTGCCATTGTCGCCAAAGTAGTCGACAAAGTCGGTATAGGTCGTTAGGTCAGCTCCCAAGATGTATTCCCAATCATCTGGCACGTTCTCAGGCATTTGGAACGTCACGTAGTGATCAACGAAGCTGCCGTAGCCTCCATTGAAGTTGAGGCGGTCGCCCACAACGAGTCCGTTGCTATACTTACGGCTACTATTGATGCCAAGGTAGAGTACAGAGTCACTTACGGCTTCATCCGTCTTATAATTATACCAACGCTGGTAGGCACGTGAACGCGTTGAGGCCGAACCAACCATACACGTCGGTACGTAAAGGTCATGTGTAGATTGACACTTGAGGTAGTGCGTAATGGTGTACGTACTCGTCTTTTGCATCGGACGCTTGGTGTAGGGATTGATCGTCCAGCCCTCTTCATCGCGCTGAATGAAACCTGTCATTGGGGACGTCTGTGCCTCGTGCGCCAACTTGACAAACCAAGAGCGCTTGGGACGGATCTCGTAGTTAGAGTAGTCCTCCGGTTGGGCAATCTCTTCAAAGCGTAAGTAGTAGTATTTGGCCGCATTGCCCGTCATGTTCGCTTCGGTGTCGAGTGCAAGGTTGTTGCCGCTCTTGGCGAGTAGCCAACCGGTTTTGCCCTCTGTGCCTGTTCCGCCAACGAGCGTGAAGGTATAACGATCAACGTTGGCACGATAAGTGGCACTGAAGTGAGCCGCCAGTGAAAGGTCGTGCGTCACGTCAAAGGTCTTTTTCGTCGAATTGAAGTAGAGGTAATACTTATCTTTACTCATCACCACGAAGTCCTCCTTGCTCGGGCCTACGAAGGCCCACATTTGGTCGTTGACTTTGCGTTGGCCTTCTACAATAGCATTGACACTGGTGCCGTTGCCGTCGCTCATGTAAGAGTTGCCCAACTTGTCGAAGTGAACAAAGTAGTAGAAGTTCTTGCCCGTCAATCCATCGGTAGTTAAGGCCGGACTTGTGGGGGCAGAGAAAGTAAAGCAGAGCGTATGCTTCTTGTCGGTGATATAAGTGCTGAAAGGCAGCAACTTCACGCTCTTGGTAGCCTCATCGTAGCCCAAGCAGAGGTTGGGCATGGTGGGTATTTTCCCGTCGGCAGGCAGTTGACCAAACATCCAAGTGAGGTAACCATCGGCTGTGGAGTGGTTGAACCAAAGGAAGAAGTGGGTAGCCTCAGCCTCCTTGTCGGTAAGGGTGACAGCGCCTTCGCTATTGGTAGTGAGGTATTTGCCATTGGCATTGCGTAGGACAAAGTCTTCGCGAGAGCCTACGTTCTTCCAACTATTGTGTTTGGTATTGGTGCTACTAACGTCTTCGGTCGTTACGCGGCCGTCCTCTTGCGCCACAAGCTGTAAGGGCATGTCTAATTCATTCAACTGGAGATTGCGATAGGAACCGCCATCTTCATCATAAAATTCGGGCGTAATGTCAGCTGCAATGAGGTTGACAAAGTTGTTGCCGTTGTTAGGTGTGGTGAGGGCAAAGGTCCCTGTAGTATTGGTGTAATTGTGCGTAATGATGTTGCTTCCTTCGCCAGCTCCTACGAGTTGCAATTGCCAATAGTTGGGTTGTGTGTTGCTCTCGACTAAGCGCACATGAGTAGCTTCGGCAATGTTGGTTGTAGCAGCGAATTGCTGACCAGCCTCGGCCGTGGCATCGTATTTTAAGAAAGCACGGTTATAAGCGCTCTGCAGATAGTAGTCGCCTGTGCCAAGGCCGTCGTTCACAAACACCCAGAGTTGGCGCAAGTCGTCGGTGGCTGCGGGTTGCAACGAAAGCTGCGTGTTGTCAGCATTGAGCGTATAGTTATAGTGACTGCCGCTTTGCGTCTGTAAGTAGTAGAGTTGGTAATGCACGCCGTTAGCCGAACTAACGGGCAACTTCGGGGCGAGGGGAAAGGAACGGAAGTGGGCCACACTGTAGCGCGTGTTGGGTTGTCCCCAAGAGAGGTTGCCGTCCTCGTCGATGCAAAGGGCATGCTGCTCATCGGTGCTGAGCAGATTGTCGCGCACGAGGCCGTTGTTCTCGTAAGTGTTGCGGCTAAACTCAAACTGATATGCTTCTTCTTTGTTGGTCGTTACGCCGAAGGTTTTGTCTTTATCGTTATAGGTGATGAAATAGCCCGCCTTATTGCCAATGTAGAGTCCGTCAATGCGCCATTGATAGAGGCCGGGTTGGTCGTCTTGGCTATTAATGGTATGGGCGCGTAGTTGTAGTCCCTCCTCGTTATTTCTCATAACAAGGGACTTCATGCCCATAGCGGGGAATAAAAGGTAGCGATAGATAGTGTCGCCAAGGTTGGTAAAGCGGACGCGATTGATGGGGCTGTAGTAACTACTTGTACCCACTCTGTTATCATTGACGCCGTAGGCTGCCATTGTCTTATTGCTTGCGTAGTTGTAAATAAGCCAATGGCCGTCACTGCGAGAGTCAGTGTTGTCGGCAATATCGCAGAGCTTGTAGCGGCCTTTAGCATCGCGCACAGATGTGTTGGCGGTGATGCGTTGGTAGGTGCCATCGCAGTAGATATAGTGTCCCTTGAAACTCTTGATGTAAACGTCGCCCCAATCGTTGGCTTCGTAAATGCTCCAACGCAGGTCCTTTAAGGGCAGAATGTTATTAGCAGTCTTTTGCAACACTTCGCCGTCGTTGGCATCTTGAAGCAGCTCGTCGCCATTGGTGCGGAGGTCGATGTGATAGTAATACGGCTTGTCGTCAGTGCTCACCATGGGGCAGAACAAAGCACCGCGCAACGAGGTGGTGCGGCGCACCACAGCATAGCGCGAGTTGGGGCGTACCAATTGTAGCTGACCATTCTTCACACCGAGTGTGTTGTATGGGTCGGTGTTGCCATAGAGCGTATAGTTATAGCGCGTAGCACCAGCGGAGGCTGTGTAGTAGGTGTTCTCGCTGCGTACAAAGATAGAGGCATCGGTCTTGTTGGCAACGCTGCTGAAGGTCTTGGTCGTCGTATCGTACTTAACGTAGTGGCCAGCTTTGCTCTTGATGACTATGCCCGCGACAATGCCATTTTGTTCTGCAGTCTCGCTCGTCCACTGGTAACCATCGCCTATGGGCTGCGTCTCGGTGGTAGCTACGGCTTTGAGCGCGCCGTCCTTCTCGAAGAGTGCGGTGCGGCCGTTACCCGTAAACTCTAAGTAATTGTATTCGCTTACATAGGTAGAGGGTTTGAACGAAAGGTAGTTGTAGTCCGAAACGACTTCACACTCTTTGAGCTTATAAACGTCCGTGTTGCGCAAACCCATGGTGTGGGTGGTGCCTGTGTTGAGCGGCATGTCAATCATCCAATACGTGGGTTGCGTGTCGTTTTGCATAAAGCGGTAGACGGTGGTAGTATTTTCGTCATATTGTGAACGAATGACAAATTTCGACCCATTGTAACACAAGAATTCGCTCATTTGGTTGACCAAGTAGAAGTCGCCCTCTTTGGCTTTAGGGTTAACTGCGGTTCTCAGTATCCAGTTCTGATTCATGTTAGCAGGGTTCGCCTCGGTGTTGACTGTCGGTGTGTCATAGCCATTGGCGGTGAGGGTGAGGCGGTCGTTGCCGGCGTGGTTGGCCTTAAACTGGAGTTTATAATAATAGGTACCGTTGATGGTAGAAAACTTGGGCAATGCCGTACCAACGACCTGCGCTGTATTTTCTACCATGCGCGTAACGGTATAGAGCGAGGCAGCAGCATCGCTCAGATAGAGGACATTGTCTTTATAGCCAATCGCCTTGGTAGCATCGTTGGCCAGGGTGAGGGAAATGCGCGTATGGTAAGGATCGTAGTCGTTGCGGAGGGGAAAGAGGGCAACGGCCTCGTCAGCATTGCTCGTAGTACTGAACGCGTTGTCAGTATATTTTAGATAGTGACCCAATTTGCTCTTCAAAGCATAGGCATCGGTTTGGCCCGCAATGGCTTCGAATTGCCAAGTGTAGCCGTCAGCATTGTCGTCATCAGCAGGTGTCTTGACGGTTACGTTGTTTTTCGTATTGCTATCGTAAAGCGCCTGTGCTCCTTGTGCTGTGAATTGAATGACGTGGGGCTGAGTGAGCAAGCGCGTGTCGGTCTCGATAAAGCGCATACGCTCAGCAGTGTTCATGGAACTGCCCATACCTATATCTTTACTATTACTGTCGTAGGGGAAGATGAACTTGCCTGTGCCTTGATTTTTAATGATAAAGGTGCCAGCATAATCTGATCGGTCGGCCACATCACACACTTGATACAGTCCGCTGCTATTGCGCTTACTCTCGTCAGAGGTAATGTATTGGAGCGGGCCGTCTTGGGCTATGTAGTTGCCAGCCTTGCTCTTGAAGTACACGTCGCCTTGGTCGTTGGCCTCGACGAGGCTCCACATGTAGGCATTTAAGTATTTAATGCTGGGCGTGGCGGTCTTGATAAGTTTGTCGCCACTCTTGGCAGCATCTTTAATGCACTCCGAACCATTGCACAAGAGTTCCATATAGTACCAATGCTCATCGCCCGTGGTGCTAACCATGGGGTTAACGTTCGGGCCACTAATAGTCGTGGCCAAACGCACCGTGCTGTAACGTGAATTAGTCACGGCGAGGGTGAGTTGTCCATTCTTCACGGCCAAAGCGTTTTTCCCCGTTAGGCTGCTAATGCTGAGGTCGTAACGGGTGCTGCCAGCCGTAGCACTGTAATACGTGTTAGTACTTTTCGTAAAGGCAGTGGCTGCGGTGGCATCGGTAGTTGTCGTGAAGGATTTATCCGTCGTGTTGTATACCACATAGTGTCCCGCTTTGCTTTTGAGTACAACTTCTGAGGCTGTGGTGTTGGGCGCAGCTTCAAGCGTCCATTGATAGCCAGAGCCAGAAGGGGCATTCTCGGTAGCGTTTACTACCGAGAGTGCCCCATCAGTGTCGAGCAAGACGGTGCGCCCGTTGCCCGAGAATTGGATGTATGTGTATGTTGGGTCGTCTGCTGCCATGATAGGCTGCATTCCCAATGAAAGAATCAAGAGAAGAAGTGCAAACAAACGTTTCATGTCTACAAGGTTTTTGCTTCTTAGTTAACGGGGTTTCTTTTGTTTACGAGTTAACAAGTTCGAGTTAACAAGTTAACGAGTTGACAAGTAAGTTAGTTTCAATTGATGAGTTAGTGAGTAGGTATTTTTAAAGGTAACCTGCTCGTTAACTAGTCAACTCGTTAACTTGTCAACTAAAAAGAACTTGTCAACTAAAAAACTAATTACTAACAATATAAATCGTACGCGTGTAATTCTGTGTAACGTTACCGGTGACGAGTTGAAGGTTGAGGCGCACGGTAGCGGTGCCTGTTCTGCCTTCGGCAAGGGTGCCGAGAATTTCACCCGTTGTAGTATCGAAAGCAGGCTGACTGCTAAAGATTCCTTGCGGGTCGAGCACTGTGAGCGAATAATCCGCCACGCGACTTTTGTCGTTGAGGTTGATATAAGACTCAGGGTGCTCGCGGTTGACATACTCATAGAGTGTGGGGCGGAGTTCAAAGTCGCCACTTCCTGAGAAGTAAGCGTAGAAGTCGTCATTCTGTTTGACCACGTAAGCGGGGTAACCTCCAATGGGCGCGTAGGCACTGGCTTCAAGTTTCAAGACAAAGTCCGTAAGGTTGACGTTGACAATGGCCACGTTGTTGCGTGGAATGCTCGTGAGTTGAATGAGTGCATGGCGTGAGTCATCCTCCCAAGTGGTGCCGTTGTCGGTAGAGCGGTCCATGGTAATGGTGAGGGGAAAGGACTGTCCGTTGGTGCTGGCCTCGCTCTCGTTGATATAGAGATTATTAAAGGAAGTATTGTCTGATTCGCCAGAGTTGATGATTACAGGAGGTTTGTCGGCTGTGGCTGTAAATACGTCAACGTCAGTGGTGGCGTGTTGCAATCCCGTGAAGTCAGTCTTGATCAAGTTGTTTTCGTTCTTAGGGGGAAGCAATTTAATCTGCGTATTGTCCTTGGTAATGCTACCCACTTTCAAACCGCGAATGCGAAAGGCTGATGCCGAACGATTGTTAAAGGCAAACTGCATCTTGGCCAACATACGATAGAGCATGAGCGTAATAGTTTGGTCCTTGTCAATGGTGAATTCATTTTTATCGCTCATCGGAATGCCCTCTTTGGGTATCTCGTAGTTGTTATAGTCGCAAGTGGTCACTTTTGTATCTAACCCTTCAGGTAACGGACTGCCAATGGTAAAGGTAAGGCCGTCAAGGCTGAGTGATGTCACCTCGTGCGTATTAGGATCGGGGGTGGCAGGGATTGTAACGAAGTCAGTGCCGCGGTTGGCAAAGTTATAGAACAAGTACTTGCCGTTTTCTGTTGTGATAGTCGTCACCTGCTTGCTCTTGTATTCCGTTTCGCCAGCATCGGCAGGTACGTTGATGATACGTTCTACCTTTTTCACTGCGGTGTTGTTGTTGTACATCACGACGTAAGCATTATGAATGTCATCGCCTGCATCGTGATAGCTACCGCCGAACGAGGCTCTCGTTTTGTTTTGCCCCACAGCCGTCGGGTCGTTTTGTTGCAACTCAATGCGCACCGTGGATCGCCCACGCTTTATGTCGTCGCCTATTTCGTTAGAACAGGCGGAGAAGAGTAGTAGGGGAATAAGAAGGTATATGAGTTTCATAAAAGAGGAAGAGCTTTTTAATGTGCAAATGCTGAGTTAATGTGCAAATGCTGAGTTAATGTGCAAATGTGAGAATGTGCAAATGTGCAAATGGACGCCTTTTATTGCTGCGATTGGCTAATGTGTAAATGCTTTTTTAATGTGCAAATGTGAGAATGTGCAAATGTGCAAATGAATGAATGCTTTAAAAGATTATTTACACATTAGCCAATCGCAGCAATAAAAGGCGACCATTTGCACATTTGCACATTCTCACATTTGCACATTTCCTACGCATTTGCACATTTCCTACAGGTCAATATCAGGTGCCACGATAGGAATCCAGTCGCGCACTTGAATGAGGATTAAGCCCATAGAACTTACGCTATTGATGCGTACTTGGTAAACGTGATTGCGTACGATGCCATATTTCATGGCCAAGGCATCAGAGTTAGAGTTGTATGGGTCAGTATGGCGAATGAAGTATTCGTATGTCTTCTGTACAGCAGCTTCGCCAGCCTTCTTGTAATAGCCCGTAAAGAGCAAGCCCGTAACGTAAGCCTCTTTGTTAGCACCTATGGTAATGGTGTTCTCTTTCGCATAGACGAGTCTCTTATACGTCAAGCCGTCCGTAGCATCGGTGTAACAGTTTGTGGCGCCGTTGGTTATCTGCGTTATCTTGTTCAACCCACTGTTGCAGGCTGCAAAGCTGGACTTCATTTCTTCATATCTATTGGTGTAGCTTAGCCCTAAAGCATTCCTTGAAGGGCTTTTTTGAAGAATGTAAGGGTCGACTACATAGTTCGCTGCGTTGCCGTCAGAGCTGAGCAACTCCTTGCCTAAGTATTGAATGGTATTAAACGTTTTGTCTTCGGTAACGCGCTTCAATATGTACTCCTCACTGCTGAGTAGATTGATAGGTGTCACACCCGTCAAGTAGAAGTAGTCGGCATTCGGTTCTGTACCAATGGTATATTTGTAGCCTTCAAGCAGCTTATCACCTTCAGCTGCCGTGTTGACCACCTCGCTGACCCATACCCCATTTCTACCTGCAGAGAAATCGATGCGTGCAGCCAAGCGTTGCACGTCGGCTTTCATCTCGACCAATACGCCGTCCTTTACGTTAGCCATGTTGGAGCGGCCCTCGATATGGATTGACTTGTCGTTGGAGGACGACATGGCAAAGGTTGAGCAAGTTTCGGGCTGTTGTAGCGTGCCGAAGGTGGCATTGGCGGTCGTCATCTGTTGCACGTCGCCCAAGGTGTTGGCCGTGAGGCGTCCCATGTTACAAACGATAATCACATGGTAGTCGCCTGCGGGAATAGAGTAGCGCGTATCAACCACGGACGAAGTGTACACGCCTCCGTAGGCAGAAGAGTGTTCTGTGTCTTTTGAGAAGTTGGGTAGGTAGACACTATATAATATAGGAGTGTCAGCTGCTCCATTTATGCCTTTATCATTTTGGTAGATAAAGAGCGTAGCGTTATAGACCGCTTTTTCGTTCTCATCGTCAGCCAGCGTACCATCATCTTTAGACGGTCCAGTCGCACGAGTTCCTGCCCCATAGCCACCTGTGCGTACTTCCACTTTAAAGCACACGTTCTTAGCCACATTGTCCACCTCTTCCACATTGTCTTTGCTACACGACCCAAAGCTCATGGTACACACCATGAGTAGCAAAATGGACAATATGTAGTAGAGGAATTTCAATTTTCTAATTTTTTTTGTGTGTATTACTTAGAGACATCGCGTCCTCACCTGGTTGCGACGCGTCCCCGCGTCGGCATTGTCAAGTTGGGGCTCGATGCCCCAACTTGGCAATACAATGATAATAGGGGGGCGTGTTTTGTATTTGCTTGCCAAGGCATCGAGCCTTGTCAAGCAAATGCCGACGCGGGGACGCGTCGCCCCCAGGTTAGATCGCGTCGCCCCCCGTTAGGATTAAAGTTCAACGTTTTGCACGCGATAGCTCCAACTGAGGGCAGCGATGCTCACGCTGATGTATTGCCACTTATCGCCAACGAGGTAGAAGTCGAGGGCAAACTGATATTCGCGGTCTAAATACTCTTGCGCTGAGTAATTGTAACGCTCGTAAGCCCTACGGCCGTCAGCCAAGAGGGCCGGAAGATTGACATTGGCCACTTCCTTGCCAGTGCGCTTGTTCGTAATGAGGAGGCGTGCGTCAGCCACGTTATTTTGATGAGCAACGAGGCGATTCATCATCAGTTCGTAGTGCGCCGTGTGCATAAGATTGGCTGTCTCGCCCTCAGCGCGTGTACTGAGTGTAGTAGTCCACTGCGTGTAAGGTGTGTAGCAGAGGCGCGTGTCGGTAGCGTCAGGCTCATTGTTGTAGAGCAAGCGACCGTTTGTATCGTAAACCTTCACGTCGTAGTCGGCATCGTCCATGTTAGAAGGGTCGACTGTTTGACGCAAGGTAATATTCACTTGTTTGGTGTTACGTAGGAGTGATATTTGGTGTTGACTCACCTTTTGGGGCTTTATCGTTACCCAATCATTGTCCGCTGTGAGGTTGCGTGTAGCCCAAAGCGTGTCGAGTGGGCAACCTTTATGATCAACCCAAGCTGTAGCGCTCGTAGCGTCCGTTGCTTCGCGGTCGAGTGTAACTTTTAGTTTGGTAATATCATCGCCAGGGTTCAGTTCTGCTTGGCGCAGTTTTGCACCAGGAGTGGCAAGCGTCTCGTTATAGTCCTTTTGATACGCCAAAGCCGCAATGCGGTAGCGTCCCACGGGGAGTTCGCTTTCTGAGATGTGCCACGTAAAGTCGTTCTGTTGTAAGGGTGCCATGAGGGCCGTGTTAGCCGTGTCCTTATGCAGCACCAGTTGATTATTCTCATCAAACGCATACAAACTGATGCCGCCCACATGGTCTTTGAACATGTCGGCACGTTGAATGTTATAATCGTACTTAAAGGTCACATCGAGGCCAGAGGGACATTCTGCAAGGTCGGTGTCCATTTGTGCGCAACTTCCCAACGAGAGTGCTGCCGTCATCATAGCCCATCCTGTGATTAAGTAAGAGAATGGTTTCATATCAGAGTAATTGTCGTAATGAGAAATAGAATTCGTTTAGTTAATTAAAAAAGGTTTTGAGTTTAGAGGTTATTGGGTTATAAAGTTACTTTCATAACCCAATAACCTCTGAAACTCTTAACCTATTGAGAGATTACAAACTTAGGCATTATTGCAAGTCAACGTCTTGTGAACGCTTAGCCCAAGAGAGAATGTTGATGCTTACGCTGATGTAGCTCTCAAGATTATCGTCAGGAGTGTTGTCGGGAGTGTCGATGACAGGCTTGCCAATCTTGCTAACTTTGCTAACGCCAAGTTCATACCAGTTGTTACGAACTACACCATAGCGGCCGAGGTAGTTAGCTTCACTATTGTTGGGATAGATATTGTTATTGCCAGCAGCAGGTTTGTTAGGATCAGCTTCCCATGTATTCCAAGGAGTGAGTTGGTCACCAAAGTGCTTAATTAATACAGAGTAGTATGCGCAACCATCCTCGTAAACAGAAATTTCGCCAATATGCTTCTGAATAAGCTCAAATATAGGACTATTGCTGCTTGCATCTTCTGTAGTAGTAGTTACGTCATTGTAAGTTACAGTTTCGATTTTTTTAACTCCGTTGGTAGTAGTAGAATATGTAACAGATTTTACACCACCTTTATATCCACTAACTGCAGGAATGCTATTAAGATCAGCTAAAACCTTCGTTGTGAATTTCTTGTCTGTACCGTCGTCAAGTAAGGTTTCTATATCGTTCTTGTACATGTAGAGGGTCGGTGTCGAAGCCGGTTTCTGAGTATCTGAACCTCTCCAGAAGCATACCTTTAATATGGCCCGTGTTGTGTTTCTATGTGTTTGGCTACTAACATTGAAAGTATTTTCCATACAATAGATAGGGTGCTCGTTATTTCCTGTGCCAGTTGTTAGCTGAGTAAAGTCACCATCAGTAGCTTTAAGCGTAGTTCTAGTTGTGAGCGTGAGACCTGTCGCTTCGGTTGGCAGAATGTTATAGTTAGGATCTTCTGCCCAATATGTGCGGTAAAGATGATCTGTTGTAGAAACAGGAGTAGTTCCAATGAAACGATATTGATCTTCTACAGCTTTATCAGTAGTAAAGTACTCAGACTTCAAGTTGTACCAAGTGTTATCAGTCTCACCAGCTTTACGAACGATGTAAGTAGTAGGGTTCGTATTATCTAATACAAAGCCTTCAATAGAGTAGTGAATTTGGGTATTATTGCCAAGTTGGTGATTGTTAGTATCATTATCTTTTAATGTTACTTTAGCAACGCTACGCTCTACGTAAATGCGTGCAGCAGGTGATGTTTTAGCTTCTTCTGCTGTTTGCTTTATGTTATTTACATCAATATTTGCTAAGGTCGTTGTTGTAGAAGAACCAGTGATAGTACCAGAAATGCTTTGTGCAGTGGTTAATGGTGCATTGGTCATAGTAAAGCCTTTTCCTGTCTCTAAATTAACAGGTACTTCTGTAGCCTTCTTCTGGAAATCAGCGAAAGTGCAATCTGCTAAAGATTCAAATGTTCCTGAAGTTCCTGAAGTGTTTTTGAGTTTAATCATCTTGGCATTCTCGTCCAATTCAATTGTAGAAGGCTTATTCAAAATAACGAGAGCCTTAGCATATTTAGCATTGATTTTGTTAATTTCAACAGTTGCCGCAGATGAAATTTGTTCGTTGGTGGCAGTGTTTTTAAAGTCAACTGGCAGTTTGTAAGCTGCGGTCAACTTATAATTGCCTTCAGCAGTATTATCTTGGTCAGCTGTGAAGATAACAAGAGTAGCGTCGTAAACAGCGTACTCGTTTAGTTCGCCATCGTTAAATTTGTCGTTGTGGCTACCATCGGCATTACCAGCTGCACGACTTCCCTTAGAACCCACGTTGTCAGGCATGCTGATAGATAGGCTCACATACCCTGTTCCGTCAGCATTCCAATGCCCCTTGTTGTTGTCCACGATATCGGGGCTGTCGCTACAAGCAGTCAGTGAAGCTGCAGCGATGGCTGAAAGTAAAAACTTGTTCAGTTTCATTGTTTTGAATGTTTAAGTTGCTTATAAAATTTTATTGAATTCTTTGTTAGTGTTAGTGGAGGTAGGTAATCAGGGGGCAACGCAGTCTCACCTGGGGGCGACGCGTCCCCGCGTCGGCATTGTCAAGTTGGGGCTCGATGCCCCAACTTGGC
>ERZ1027239.55-NODE-55-length-39598-cov-11.431960_pt1 | contig 39598 bp, 39 predicted proteins | sample MGYA00519476_ERZ1027239 | MGnify/ENA primary metagenome ERZ1027239 (study PRJEB26926, sample SAMN06164636) | human gut metagenome | biome: ENVO:00009003; feature: ENVO:2100002; material: ENVO:00002003 | host: Homo sapiens | place: USA | collected 2012 ... | reverse complement strand
CGGCAGCGTCAGATGTGTATAAGAGACAGTTCTTGTATTTTGCATATTTTTTGGGTATAATTGTATGTAAATTACCCAAAACATTACAAAAAGAAGCATTTATTATGAACAGGTGAGTAAATGAAAGTTAATCGTATCCGCAAAATTGAAGAACTTCTCATGGATATGCACAGCTTGTCCATTGACTATTTATGCGAGTATTTCAATGTTTCCAAGAACACCATTCGCCGAGATATTGCTGAGATGGACAAAAATGGCAGCATTAAAAAAGTTTATGGCGGTATTGTCCTAAACGACACCAAGGAACCTGAACCTGAAAACAGGCCAGGCCATAACTGGGTTATGAATACTACCAATCTTGACGAGAAAATGAAGATTGCCCAGCTGGCGGCAGATTTGGTAAATGACGAGGATGTTATCTATATTGATATTGGCACCACTACAGCCTTAATGCTGCCATATATCGAAAAGAAAAAGAACGTCACTGTAGTTACCGCCAATATTAATGCCATTAACGCAGCCGTAGAAACAGAGAAGTTCAACATTATTGCCACTGGCGGCACCCTTTATCCCCCTAGCAAGGCTTTTGTTGGCCCCAGCGTAGCCCGCAGCCTTAGCATGTATAATATTTCCAAATTCTTTATGTCCACCATTGGTGTTTCCATCGAAAACGGCGCCACCAGTGCTTCCCCTTTAGATTGTGAGATTCAGTATCTTTTGGCTACCAAGCCTGGCAAGCATTATTTAATGATGGATACCTCAAAGCTGGATTCTCCATCTCTGGTTTCTTACAATGCTCTAAAGGATTTTGATTCTGTCATTATGGACAAAAAACCAACTCAGAAATATATTGACTTCTTTAATAATAACAACGTAGAACTTATTTATAATGGTGAATAACTTATCCACAGCAGTGGATAACAGCAGCTGTTTACAGAGAAATTCTCTGGGACAGCTGTTTTTTTTCGCTAATATTACCAATACTTACTCATTTGTTCACCAAAGATATTCACTACTTATTCACAGGTATCCACAGGGATATTTTTTTATCTCTGATTTTCATATCAAGATATTGTGTTATTCTATTAATATAGCTACAATATCTTGAGTTATCCCCATTATTATCCACACCTGTGGATAACTTTTCCTCTATTATTCCACTTTATCCACAAATTTCCCTGTATAATATCTATTTATCCCCTGTTCTGTGTATAAATATTATTTTTTTCTTGCCTCTGGATTTTCTCTATTTCTTCAAGCAAATTTTCACAAAAGGTTGTATAATGTAGTGTAGTATGCTTGTCGATAGGGCATAGCCTGCTTTTACAAGAGCAAAGGCATAAAATAGCTGCGACAGCTTGCTTATTCTAAAAAAGTGAGATGAAATATATTGCCAAAAAAACAATATGATGAAAAACAGCCTATCTACCGTTCTCGACGGGAGCGGCATCAAAAGAAGAAGAAAACCTCCTGGCTGCCTATTGTCTTACTGCTTGGCGCCTTTGCCCTGGCAGCTATAGCTGGAGCTCTCTTTGCTTCCTCCAGTCTATTTGATGACAAGCCTACAGAAAATAAAGCTGCTCGTATGGCCTCCCCGGATAAAACCGTGGTTATGCTCATGGGTGTAGATGAGCGGGAAGGGGATGTAGGCCGTTCTGATACCCTGATGATTGCTACACTGGATGCCAAAAAACACAAAGCTGCCATCCTTTCTGTACCTAGAGATACCCGTGTGAAAATCAAGGGACATGGCTTTGACAAAATCAATGCTGCCTATGCCTACGGCGGTCACAGGCTTACCCAAAACACTATTGAGGATTTGCTTGGGGTAGAAATGGAGCATTATGTTATTATTAATGTTAATGCCTTTACCAAAATCATTGATGCCATTGGCGGTATAGATATTAACGTAGAAAAGCGTATGTATTATGAGGATCCTTGGGATGATAATGGTGGCTTGGTCATTAATCTTTATCCCGGTCAGCAGCATATGGATGGCAAAACCGCCATTACCTATGTAAGATACCGAGATGAAGAGGGAGATATTGGCCGTATCACCAGACAGCAGAAATTCATGAAAGCTGTTATGGATAAGCTTACTTCACCATCGATTATTCCTCGCATTCCAGCTATTATCGGTCAGGTTGTAGATTCCATCAATACAGACCTTTCTGTAAAGCAGATGATTGAATTTATGGCTGCCCTAAAGGAAGCACAAAGCAATGGCCTCCAGACAGAAATGCTGCCAGGACGTCCTATGTATATTGGTGGTGTTAGCTATTGGATTCCTGATTTGTCCAAGCTGCGGGCTACGGTAGCCAACACTCTGGATGTAAAAATCAGTCCTGACCTGCGCAGTGCTACTCAGCGGGAAATGCTGGAGTATGAAAACTCCGTACCGGATGATGCCCAGGAAATTCCTATGGATGAGGCTACCATGCACAAGCTGGGACTGGATCGCTATAATGAGGATATAGACTCCGCCCAGAGCAAGGACAAAAAACACAGCAACTCCAAGGAAAAGGACACCGAGGACAAAGAAGACCTCTCCGATCCATATCGAGATGAGGAAGATACCAGAGGCAGCAAGGTTCCAGATAAGGAATCAAGGGAAAACAGTGAGCAGAATCCTATGCCAGAAGCTGTAGAACCAGCTCCAGCGCCTAGCATGAGCCTGCCAACAACTGGCAAAACCTCAAATTAAAACATTAATTATTCCCTTTCAGTAAAGAAGATAATTTCTTCTCCCTGAAGGGGAATTTTTTTGCAAAAAAATACACAGAGAAAATCAATATCTTCTCTGTGTATAAACTCTATTTTTATTCAGCCTTCTGAGTAAGAATAGCCATAGAAGCCACCTTATCATCCTCAGCAGTTTTCATAATGATAACTCCCTGAGAGGCACGACCAATAACAGAAATCTTATCCAGACCTGTGCGGATAATAATTCCATTGGTGCTGATAAGCATCAACTCCTGACCATCACGAACTACCTTCAAGCCAATAACCTCACCAGTTTTCTCGGTAACTCTCAGGTTGATAACACCCATAGCGCCACGATGGTGAGTAGTATATTCCTCTACCTTGGTACGCTTGCCATAGCCACCAGCAGTTACTGTCAGAATCTCAGAATTCCGCTTGATGGTATCCATGCCTACAACCTCATCGCCATCCCGCAGCTTGATACCCTTGACACCTCTAGCAATACGTCCCATGGAACGTACTTCCTCCTCGTCAAAGATAATAGCATAACCATTGCGAGTACCAATAACAATCTGCTTCTGGCCATCAGTCTGCTTAACGCCAATCAGCTCGTCATCATCATCCAGCTTCAGAGCAATAACGCCCAGCTTACGGCTGGCATTGAACTCGGACAGCTGAACCTTCTTGACAATACCCTTGCGAGTAGCCATAAAGAGGAATTTGGCAGGATTGTACTCCCGTACCTGCAATACAGCAGTAATCTTCTCTCCCTTGTCCAGCTTCAAAAGGTTAATCAGAGCTGTACCCCTAGCCTGGCGGCTGGCTTCAGCAATCTGATATGCCTTGAGATAGTGTACCCGGCCACGGCTGGTAAAGAACAGGATAGTATGATGAGTAGTGGTAATAAGAATATTCTCCACAAAGTCACCTTCCTTGGTGGACATACCCAAAATACCCTGACCGCCACGGTTCTGCTTGTTATAGGTATCCAGCTTCATGCGCTTGATATAGTTGTTGTGACTGATAGTCAGCACCACATCCTCGTCAGCGATAAGATCTTCCTCGCTCATTTCGGACATATCATAGGTAATGGTAGTGCGGCGGGCATCACCATATTTCTCCTTGACCGCAGTCAGCTCTTCCTTGATAATGGTCATAATCTTGCTTTCATCAGCCAGTACAGACTTCAACCATTCAATTTTCTTCAGAACTTCCTGATACTCCTCCTCAATCTTTTCCCGCTCCAAACCGGTAAGACGCTGGAGACGCAAATCAAGGATAGCCTGAGCCTGCTTCTCAGACAGCTTGAAGCCATCCATCAAAGCATTGCGGGCAATATCAGCAGTCTGGGACTCACGAATAGTGGTAATTACTGCATCCAGATGATCCAGAGCAATGGTCAAGCCCTCCAAAATATGAGCTCTGGCCTCTGCCTTGGACAGCTCATATCTGGTTCTTCTGGTAATAACATCCTCCTGATGCTGGATGTAATAATGCAGTACCTGCTTCAAAGTCAAAATGCGTGGCTGGTTATCCACCAAAGCCAGCATAATTACACCAAAGGTATCCTGCAGCTGAGTATGCTTGTATAGCTGGTTCAGCATAATATCAGGGTTAATGTCCTTGCGCAGCTCAATAACAATGCTCATACCCTTGCGGTCAGATTCATCCCGCAGGTCAGTAATACCCTCAATCTGCTTGTCTCTAGCCAGCTCTGCAATCTTCTCTATCAGTCTTGCCTTGTTCACCTGATAAGGCAGTTCAGTAACTACGATTCTTGGCTTGCCATTGGACATGGTTTCAATATGTGCCTTGGCCCGCATCTTAACAGAGCCACGACCAGTGGTATAAGCATCCCGAATGCCAGTGGTGCCCATAATCAAACCGCCAGTAGGGAAATCTGGTCCCTTAATAACAGTCATCAGCTCCTCTACGGAAGCATCAGGATTGTCAATAAGCATCAGAACACCATCAATAACCTCACTCATATTATGAGGAGGGATATTGGTAGCCATACCTACCGCAATACCAGATGTACCGTTAACCAGCAGCTCTGGGAACTTGGATGGCAGTACAGAAGGCTCCTTCAGGGATTCATCGTAGTTTGGCACAAAATCCACAGTGTCCTTATCAATATCCTGCAGCATCAACTCTGCAATTCTGGCCATACGCACCTCAGTATAACGCATAGCTGCTGGAGGATCGCCATCCACAGAACCAAAGTTGCCGTGGCCATCAGCCAGCATATAACGCATAGAGAAATCCTGGGCCATACGCACAATAGCATCATAAACAGAGATATCACCATGAGGATGATATTTACCAAGAACTTCGCCTACGATACGGGCTGATTTCTTGTAAGGCTTGCCGGAGGTCATACCTGCCTCCTGCATAGCATATAACATTCTTCTATGAACTGGCTTCAAGCCATCACGGACATCTGGCAAAGCTCTGGAAACAATAACGCTCATGGCGTAATCAATATAGGAATTACGCATTTCCTGTTCCAGATTTACCGGTAAAATCCTACCATTACCAAATTCCACACTCTCACCTCAATCAAATAATAAACAATATTCAGCCTCTAATTATACCATGAAATCCCCTAAAATAGCAAATTTAGCCCTTTTAGTACAGTATTTATTTCACTTGCCAATCTTTTCCTGCTTAATTCTGTAAAGAAGATTACTGTGCATCCTATGCCAGTATAAGCATAAAATTTTTGCCTATATCTATAATCTTGTTTTATTTCTAATATACCTCTATAATATATCTGTATATATAACGTATAGAAAAGGAGATTTCGAAATGTATGCAGAATTGATTGGTGCCATATCTAATTTTATGTATGGCAAGCTGCTGATTATCATGCTGATAGGTGTTGGCCTGTACTACACCTTCCGCACCAGATTCATTCAGCTGCGTCTTTTAGGGGAAACCCTGCGGGTTATTACGGAGAAAAAGGCAGACAAGAATAGCGTTTCCTCCTTCCAGGCCCTTATGGTGTCCACAGCATCCCGGGTAGGTACTGGTAATATTATCGGTGTATCTACTGCTCTATGTCTGGGCGGCTTTGGTTCCATGTTCTGGATGTGGCTGGCTGCTATTGTTGGTGGAGGCTCTGCTTTTGTGGAAAGTACTCTGGCACAGATTTACAAAAAGCGTGGCCCTCATAGCAGCTATGGTGGCCCAGCCTACTACATTGAAAGTGCCCTAAAGAACAGATTTATTGCGGTTATTTTTGCACTTTCCCTGATTCTCACCTATGGTGTAGGCTTTAATATGCTGTGTGCCTACAACCTCCAGTCTACCTTCTCTGGCTTTGGCTTCTATGATGCCCAGTCTACCCCTTGGGTAATCGGCGGTATTCTGGCTGTAATGGTTGGCTGGTGCATCTTTGGGGGCGGTCGCCGTATTATCCGTATTACCTCCACTCTGGTGCCTTTCATGGGCATGATTTATGTGCTGGTAGCTGGTGTGGTTACCTTGCTGAATATCGGCCTGCTGCCTCATGTTTTTGAAACAATCTTTGCAGAAGCCTTTGATTTTGAGGCTATCTTCGGCGGTTTCACCGGCTCCTGTGTTATGCTGGGTATCAAGCGAGGTCTTTATTCCAATGAAGCCGGTGTAGGTTCCGCTCCAAATGCCGCTGCCTCTGCTGATGTTTCCCATCCTGTTAAGCAGGGCCTTGTGCAGATGTTCTCTGTATTTATTGACACCCTGCTTATCTGTACAGCTACAGCCTTCCTGTGCATGAGCTCCGGTGTAGAGCCTACTGCGGAAATGGCTGGCGCCCCTTATGTTCAGGCGGCTCTGGATGCTACCCTGGGCAATGGTGCTGGTATCTTCCTGACAGTTTCCATGCTGTTATTTGCCTTTACTACTCTGTTGGGCAATCTCTACTATGTAGATAACTGCTTGGCCTATATTAATGAGGCTGTGCCAGGCAAGCTGTTTATGACCTGCTATCGCCTGCTGGCCTGCCTGCTGATTTTCATTGGCTCCGGCTCCAGCATGGGCCTGTTGTGGGATACTGCTGATGTATTGATGGGCTGTATGGCTATTATTAACCTGCCTGTAATCGTAATTCTGGGCGGTCGTGCCATGGCCTGCCTCAAGGACTACGAAAAGCAGCGCAACGCTGGCAAAAATCCTGTCTTTAAAGCCTCCAGTATTGGCATTACGGAAAAATTAGATTACTGGAATTAAATTGTATACCTCAACTCCCCCGCACTATGCTGGTGCAGGGGAGTTTTATTTTACACTCTATTAATTCATTTTTTGAAATACATACCTTGTAATCAATGTCTGTATAACAATCAGGATAGCAATCATACCGAAAGCTATGTTAAGGCTGGTGGCGTTGGAGATAAAGCCGATTGCTGCCGGGCCGCCTAAGACACCCATATAGCCTACAGTGCTTACTGCGGCAATGGCCTGGGCGGATGGCATATCCTTCTGTTTGCCCATAATGGAGAACACCACTGGTACTACATTGGCCAAGCCGATACCCATAATAAAGAATGAGGCAAAGGTGCCTACTTCCCAAGGGGATAATATTAACAGCAAAAATCCTAAACAGCTGATAACCATACCGCCCAGAGCTACAGTCTTACGGCCTAAACGACGCACTGCCGCATCCCCGCCAAAACGGCACAGCAGCATGGCTGCGGAGTAGATGGAATAGCCTGTGCCAGCCAAGGCAATATCCATATTGTGTACTTCTGTAATAAAGATACCGCTCCAGTCCATAACCGCACCCTCTACCAGGAAAGAAATGCCTGTAACGATACTGAAGAAAACAACTACCCCCTTTGGAATGGCTATCAAAGGAGCTTTTTCTTCTGAGTTGCTATCATCACCATATTCCAACAGCTTACCTGAGAATATAGCAATAATAGCCGCCATTATAAGTAGAGAAATACAGGTGGCATTTGTAACGGAAAGTCCATTGGAGAGGCAAAGGGCAAAAAGGCCGGCTCCTACGAAACAACCAGTGCTCCACATACCATGATAATTGGACATAATACTGCGGGGACTGATTTTCTCCACCAGCACGGCATTAATATTCATAGTTACATCTAACATACCAATAGCACTGCCAAATAGCAATAAAAAGGCTGCTACTAGATAAACAGAATTTGCCTGACTAAGACCGAAAAGAATACCTATCATCAAAATACTGGCTACTGTAATCACCTTGCGGCAACCATATTTCTTAGCCATCGCTCCAGTAAGCGGCATGGAACACATGGAACCAATGCCTATGCACAAAAGCAGCATCCCCATAATATCATCAGTTATACCTAATCGCTGCTTCACAATAGGCACCATAGGAGCCCAAGTAGCTCCAGCAAGACCAGCTAAAAAGAAAATACCACGGACAGAATGCTGCCGCCATTTTAAAGAAATTTCCTCCATTAATTTTACTGCTACTAAAAATATAGACAAACATGTCTGTCTACACTAGATGTTTCGCCACAATCTCACGATTTGCAGTTCCTTATTCATCGTGCATGCTTTGGTTAAATCCTGAGACTTCAACTACTCGCAAGTTCTTGTACACTCCAAAGGCGTTAGCAATACACTCCTTATTTTAAACAAGGAGGCAAGCCTGTTCCCGACTAGCCATCGGTACATATATCGAGAATTTTGTCGTTAAGCTACCCGATATTCTTTTGCATCTCGCAAATTAAGTGCGGCGTTAAAATCCCTATCCTCGGTATAACCGCACTTAGGACAAATATATACGCGGTCTTTGAGTTTTAGACCTTTATTTGTATGTCCACAAGTATGACAGTTTTTAGAACTTGGGTAAAATCTATCGACTGTTCTAAACTCTATACCGATAATTTGGGCTTTACGTTTTAATTTAGTCAATATTAAATTAAACCTCTGTGCTGCCACAACTTTTGCTAAATGTTTATTCTTCATCATACCTCTTACATTTAAATCTTCCATTGTTATGAAACGTGGTTTTTGTTTCACAATTTCATGGACAACTTTATTTTCATAACCCTCACGGATTGTGTCTATACGATGATGAATTTTCTGTACCTTTAGTTTTTGCTTGTCTATATTTGCAGAGGCAGTAGCAGTCATACCACCTTTCTTTTTTCTAAACTCATATTTACGGCTAAGTCGCCTCTGCTCTCTACGAAGCCGTTTCTCCAGTCGTTTGACCTTTGAACTCTTATTAATATTTTTAAATGTATTACCATTACTCACTATTGCTAAATCTTTGACACCTAAATCTATTCCTATGCCATCGGTTGTGATATGATAAGATGCTTCTAAATCCTTGTTGTATTTAGATTTTTCATCAATATCAATCACAACAGAAACATAAAACCTGCCAGCTTTACAGGAAACTGTACCATTAATAACTTTAGCACCTACAGGCAGATAGCCAGATTCTTTAAGCCTTACCTGCTTCAGTGTAGGTATCATCAATTTATGACGCCATATCCTCCAATCACCTTTGTTATTCTTGGGAAAATATAGCTTCATACCTTGATTGGATTTCTTCTTGAATCGTGGAAAGCCTGCCAGACCATCGAAAAATCTCTTAAAAGCAATTTCGGCATTTACTAACGCTTTTTTACGAGCCTTAGAACCACACTCATCTATCCACGGCAGTTTTATCTTTAGATTATGATTTACATATTTGTCAAAGTCTCTAGCAGTTACAAAATGCTTTTGGCGGCTATCTAACAAGCCACGCTGATACATTTTGTATAGTTTTTTATTATAGGCAATGTATTGATTATATAGAAATCTAGCTATGCCGATTGAGCGAATGATTTTTTTTTTCTGCTCTTTACTTGGTGCTATCTCCGTCTTGAATGCCTTTAGCAATATCTTCATCCCCTTCTATCTGCTTTTTGTATTTACGCAGTCCATACAGCCTGCATGAAAAAACATGAAGTATACTTACTATGTCCTGTACTAATTCTTCATGAGGTGATAGCCTTTCATTTTTGACAACGACTATTTCCACGTTGAATTTATTACAGAACTTTTCAAACCAGTCAAAACCAAATCTGACAAATCTATCTTTGTGAGAAACCAATATCATTTTTATCTTGTTTTCCATGACTTCAACAAGAAGCTGATTCCATTTCTTGCGGTTATAATTTAATCCACTGCCATAATCACGAATAATCTCATCGGCAATAAGTCCCTTGGCATTTGCATAGGTCTGCAAAAAATCAACTTGATTTTCTAAATCATCAGATTGGTTTCTAGTTGACACCCTGGTATAAATTACAATCTTACGAAAATCAGTGTCTTTCCCTATTCCCTTAAATTGCAAATATTGGTCATAAGTATAATATCTTCGATTAGTCGGGGTTCTATTTGCTATAAGAGTTTTTTCTCTATCCCAGCGTTGTAGTGTCTTTACTGAAACGTTGAGCAATTTAGCAAACTCTTTTGGCTTGTAATTAGTGATATTTAATGTATTCATGTCTAAAATCCTCCATAAACACATTATACCACTAATATACACTTTTATCTATATAATCAGTTACTCATCTCTCCTCCTTCACAAAATATTAATAATTAATACATAATCACAGCTTGTGGAAAATAGGCTGCATTTTTTCAAAGGTACAGATTTCCTTAAAGCCCAGCTTTTTCAACTCCTGACTTTGTTCAGCAATATAAGCTCCCAAATGCTCCGGCTTATGGGAATCAGAGCCGGTGGTGATAATTCTCCCCCCAAGCTCCTTGTATAGTGCCAAAATTTCCTTAGAAGGTGTCAGCTCCGGTTCCCCTTGGACATTATGGATTTTGTAACGAACCGAAGAGGTATTCAGCTCAATTCCCTTGCCATCAGCAATAACAATTTTGAGAATCTCCGCTATTTTATCCCGTATCTTAGCAAAATGATATACGCCAGCCTTGTCATAGCGGGCAATCAAATCCAAATGCCCCAACACAGAATAATCGTGATAATTCTTCACCTGAGCCAAAATTTCATCATAATAACGTTGATTGTATTCATCCTGGCTGCGTCCCTGCTGAAATTCCTGGGTCCAAAATTCCTTGTTCTCCACCTGATGACAGGACATAATGATAAAGTCAAAAGGATAGCTGTTAAAAAGCTTTTGGTACTGAGGAATAGTATGAATTTGCAGACCAAATTCCATCCCCAGCTTGAGGTTTATTTTATCAGCATATTTTTCCTTTAAATCCTGATATTCTGCCACATAGGCTGGATAATCCACATTGTATTGATGTACATTGGGGTGCTGAATTTTAACCTTTAATTCCTGTCGCTGTTCAGGAGTTAATTTGTCAGCATCCTCCTTGATACCATAATCCACATGGTCTGTAAAGCATAAATCGGTTATGCCCTTGCTAATGGCATCCTTTACCACCTGCTCCATAGGATAGGTGCTATCATCACTGTAATATGTATGAATATGATAATCTGCAAACATCATGACTACCTCCTGACTATCCAATTAAAATCTTTTAAATTCACCTAACTGAATATGACTACGCTGGGAATCATAGGCTATTTCCAGTAGTCCCTTGAAAAGCGGCCTATCCATGCTGTCCAATACCTCCAACACTGGGTGATGAATAGGCATAAAATTGTCTTTGAGCCATTGCCTCAGCTTGCTTTCATCTGGCTCAAAGGCACTGTAAATAGCTAATTTTTCTGGATTCCACATACAGATAATAGCATTGATATATCTATACAACTGCTCCTGAGCTTCCTCTCTAGAGGACAAGGCCTTGCTCCATGATTTACAATTATCCAAATGACATATTTCTCCAGCAAAAAGGCTTTTGCCACGATATAACTGATTGTTGAGGATAATACCACTGCCAGCACCAGCAGAAGGAGCCTGAAAAAGAAAGGCAATGCTGCTTTCCTGTCCATGCTGGCCAATCACCGCCAGATTCACATCATTTTCAATAACAATGTCCACAGGGAAATATTGCTTCAAGGTATCAACCAAAGGGCATCCCGCCAATTCCTCAATATCACAGGTAAGAACATTATTGCCCTCAATAACCCCTGGAATACTAATTGCCATAGCTTTAATAGGTAAATGCAAATCAAATACCTTTTGAAGCTGTGAAACAAAATCCTCCATCTGCCAGGTAGAAGCTGGAAAATCCTTCTGATAAACTATCTCCTGGCCTTGATTCAAAACCTTGATACTATTGATAATTCCTGTAGCTACTCGCTGAATCCATACCAGACAATAAAAAGCATTATTTTTGTTCAACACATAGCATTTTTCAGGCCGTCCCCCTGTAGCCTCACGATTTAAGCCTTGCTTTAGATATTCCTCGGCTAACAGCTCCTGCAATATGGTAGTGCAGGTGGTCTGGGAAATCCCTGTAGCCTTGCTAAGCTCCTTTTTGCTGGCACTATGAGTGCGAAAAAAGAAATCCTTGATTTGCTGTTTGTGAAATTCCTTTATTTTATCTGCCCTATTGGACATAAATTCCCACCACCTAAAGACTTTTAACGACTATCGTCGAAAGTATTATGCAAGAAAATCTTTTATTTGTCAAGCCCTTAAATTCTGATATTGTCACGTTGACATACTCCCCCCACTTAATACCTACGGTATTTGAAGTGGGGGATTCTAGGATAAATTTGGCTGGTGTATTGTGAATCTCTATCAGACCAATGTATCTACACATAAGGTTGCCTGCATATTGGCACATATTGATTTTTCCCCAATTATATTGGCATCATTCACAATCTATTCTCTCTATTTTGAAGATGACCGGTCTTGTTCCATCGTTGCAACAGGTAATCATGACCTTGTCATCATTCATCCAGCCATGCATGATGCTCCCGCCTTGCAGAGCCGCATAAATGTAACGGCTGACAGCATCCCACGCCTCAGAACAGAACGGAACACCTTTTGTTCCGCAATGTACCGTTCCGGGTGACTGCAAACAACCCTCATCCGGTTTGCCTGATTTCACAAGAGTTCCCGCACCCATGTGCCAGAAGTCATCCCTCTCATCGTTGCGATAAAACAGAAACTCATCACCCACATAGTAACAGGGGCATTTCCCACTGTCCGGAACAGCACAGTATTCCTGCTGTAATTCCGGATAGATCTTTTTGTCCAATACTGTGACCTTTACTTTATACTGCATTCTCTTTCCCTCGTTTCAAAAAGTATTTTATTTCAAATAATAAACGTTCTCTTTTCGTTTTGCCGCTTTCGGCTCATCGCCCACGGCATAACCTAAAGCGCAGTGTCCGATGCCCTCATATTCTGATATTGTCAATATCAGTTGACAATATCACAGCGTGCCCACTTTCTGCTGCCCCACGGATAAATTCATTTGTCAGCAGTACGGACATTCCATGTCTGTGTGGACTGCCGGCAATCATAACAATATACATCGTATCCTCCTGTTCTTTACAGCCTCACATAGAAATGTTCATCATCTCGTGGTATAATATCTTCAACCTTTTCGAGAGCGAGGTGATTTCTATGCTGAAACCACGATATTATTTTGCGGATGACTTTCGCACCTTTTATGAATACTTTCTTTCCCACCCCCATGCAGAGCGAACCTTTCAGAAAGGTGATTACCTCTGGAAACCCGGACAGCCGTATGATCGTATCCAATACTATGTATCTGGTGCATCTATTCACTTTTCTGAGCACGAAAGTGGACGACAGAAAATCATCAGTTTTCATGGACCGGGGACGGTTTTTCCAGGATATCACACAAATGACTTTCGCATTGAGCAGTCTCTGACAACCGTTGCACTCTCCGAAATCAAGGTGCTGGAGTTTACTGTACAGCAGTTCAAAGCAATGTTTGAGGAAAATACCCCACTGGCTGAAAGTGTTGTCAACTGGTATTCAAAGTACGTCAACCACTTTCTCTTTGAAACCATCCATCAGGAATTCAACCCCTCTCAGGTGAAACTCTGCAATCTCCTGTACCTGCTAACCATGAATCAGCCTTCTAATTCCGGTTTGGTCATTGAAATGACGCAGGAAAATATTGCGGATATTCTCGGCATGAGCCGGGTTCAAATAACACGGGAGCTGACCGACTTGCGAAGCAGAGGAATCCTATCTACCACCCGCGGCAGATTGACCGTTACAGACCTTCCGGCACTGGCATCCCTGTGTACGGATGAAACCATGTAGTCATCCAAGATTACGTGTTTATTATAATCAACATAATCTGTTCCGTCTGCTTCCGGTGAAGCACATAATAAAAAGTGATATTGTCAATATCAGTTGACAATATCACCATTACAGACTCTGCGAATTGGCTCAGCGACAAGCGGTATTACTGCGTTAGGATAAACCCTCAGTTAGGGCCATTAAGTCGGACAGAGCAAAAGTCGTTATGACCGCAGGCTGTATTTCGAAAACTTAGGCATATACAACTTGCTCATATCTACCTGCTCCAGCTTCAGCAAAGCAATCTTTCTCTCAATCCCACCTGCATACCCTACCAAATTTCCCTTCGCTCCCACTACTCTATGACAAGGTATTATAATCGAAATCTCATTATGGCCAACAGCATTTCCCACAGCCTGTGCAGACATAGGGCAATCACCTTGCTCCTTGGCCAATATTCTTGCAATTTCCCCATATGTTATTGTTTTACCATATGGAATGTCCAACAAAATCTGCCACACCTTTTGTCTAAAGGGTGTTCCCATCATATGAAGCGGAGGCATAAAATCCGGTTGCTGCCCAGCAAAATAAATATCCAGCCATTTTTTTGCCTTAGATATACTTGCATTGTCACCACTAATTATCTTGCTAGGCAGAGAGTGGGCAAAATATTTCTGCCCCTCAAACCACAAACCTGTAATGCCAATTTCATCTGAAGCCAATGTAATATTTCCCAAGATTGATTTATAAATGCTGGTATAAACCATAAATTTATCCCTGCCTGAGCAACTGCTTCCCCATGCGTTCTCCGTAGGTTACAAACAACTCCCTAAAGTCCTCAATATTTTGACTCATCCCCACAGGCCCCAAATGAATCACCGGCTTCCCATAGGAATTTCCTCCAGAATAAACCATCATGCCCATCACCATCATAAATACCAGCATTTCCTTAATAGCATTCTCTGCACCACCGTGAATATACTGCTCTGTGGCAAAAGCTCCCCCCAGCTTGCCTGCCAACCCCAATTTTCTTACATTAAGCTCCAGCCAATTTTTCATTTTGCCAGTTACAGAAGCCATATAGGTTGGAGAACCAAATATAGCCATATCCACACCTGCTACATAATCAAAATCCACATTGTCAATATTGAAGCACCTTATCTCAATATCTCCTGTCTTCTTCAAGCCTTCAGCAATAAAGCCAGCTGCTTTTTCTGTAGTATTAGTTCTTGAATCGTAAATAATTGCCACTTTCATATTCTTCCTCCTAAATTCTATACCTTCACTTAACCAAATTAGTATAAATAAATCCCTCTCTTACCCCGGAATCACTGTAGGTAATCTGCTGACACTGAAAATGCTCTGTCAAAACCTTGGCAATAACCATGCCTGGCACTATAGTATTTATTCTATCAGGTACCTGCTTCATCAACAACACAGCATCCTCATAGCCAATCTCCTCCAGCTGAGAAAAATGCTGTATCATTTTCTCTAAAGCCCCTGCTTCCATAAGTAAATTTTTTTTATCAAAATTATAAATGCCATTATAAAGAGCGCAAGTCCCCTTAAAGGTACCCCCAATGCCCAGCAGCATTCTACACCTAATAGAAGCAAAAGCCTCCGCCCCTGCCAGAATTTTCTTAGCCTGTTCCTCCATAAGTCTAACCTCAAATTCATTAGGCAATACAGAGCTGCAATACTTGGTACGAAAATCCAAGGAACCCATAGGCAGACTTATTTTATCTACAATCTGACCATTTTGAAAGGCTACCAGCTCTGTACTAGCCCCCCCAATATCTGCCAGCACGCCATCCTGCTCCTTAATACTGTGAACAGCTCCTACAAAATCATATTGAGCCTCCATATCCCCAGAAATAACCTCCACATGTATTCCTGTACGGCGGATAATCTCTGCCACTGCTTCCTGGCTGTTTTTACAATTGCGCAAAGCAGCCGTAGTAAAGGCATCAACATTGGTAATATGAAAAATCTCCAAAAAAGCCTTGAATTCAAAAAGTACCTCACATACCTTGTCAATGCCTGCCTGACTCATGACATTATTTTCCAGATATGCGGCCAGACCTACCATATGTTTTTTCTTCATCAAAAAATCTATTTGCTGTCCCTTAATATCATATATGGCCATGCGAATAGTATTAGAGCCTATATCAATAATGCCGTGAATCATGACAAATCCCTCCAAAAATTATTATGCTTTTCTATATTCGCTATAAAGTAAAAATATCCTTTTACCTGCACAAAAAAATTTAAAATTATATACATATACACCTATTTTATCTGCTATATCTGTTGTAACCAATTGCACTATTTGTAATTGTCACAAAAATGACAAAAAATTATCTATATTTATATATAAAAACAACTTGCACAAATGTGAAAAATATGATAACATAATTTTTGGGTGAAGCGTTGTGGGGACAACGCGTTGTACATACTCTCCTGAGTTTTGTACAGGTGGCAGATGAGGTTGATGCAAAAGGAGCGACGATCGGTTGTCGCTCCTTTTGTATTTCAAATTTTTTCTGTTCAAATTTACCTCAATCTGTGTTAAAATAAAATATATACTTTGCAACGTAAATTTATGTAAGGCAGGTGATTCCTATGGCAAACCAAATATTTGCATTGGTAGGACCATATGCTTCCGGCAAAACTACTTTGATTTCCAAACTCATGGACTTGGGTGTTCATTATATTCCCGTTTATAGCACCAGTGATGCTATGCGCCTAAAAAAAGACAAGAGGCTGGTTAACTTTGTTAGTAAATCTGCCTTTGCCCAAGGGGATTGGATGGTCAAGGTAGCTTATAAGGGAGATTATTACGGCATAAAAAAACAGGATATGCTGGATTCCATCAAGAGCAACCGAATAAGTGTAACCCTTCTGGATCAAAATGGTGTCAAGCAGCTGGCTAAACTCATGACTGCAAATCTCAAAACTGTGTACCTTATGACAGATTATGTCAGTCTTGTGGATAGAATGCTGCGTCTAGGTCTTAACAATACAGATATGAAATACCATCTTGAATATGCAGAATCCAACAACGAATTTAATTTCTGGAAATCCGCAGATTATATTATCAAGAACACCACTGATATTGATACTGCCTTTAATCAGCTTATGGCGATTATGGGACTGTCAGTGAATGCTACCGCAGAAACCATTCAAAAGATAAACTATATACCTAAAAAGTAAAAATCCATCAAAAAACTGGAAGCCGCCGCTTCCAGTTTTTTTGTTTATTTTATTTTCCCATAGCCAGGGCCTGCTGCCGCAGTCTGGCAATTCTCTCCTGTGTTGGTGGATGAGTGCTAAACAGATTGATAAAGGTCTGCTTGCTGCCAGCCAAAGGATTGATAATGCACATATGAGCCGTAGAAGTGGTACTATGTGCCAGGGTTGGACCGTGCAGGGAATAATACTCTATCTTTTCCAAGGCATTAGCCAAGGCATTTGGATCGCCACAGATTTGGCCGCCAGCCTTATCTGCATCATATTCTCTGGAACGGGATATAGCCATCTGAATCAAGGCCGCAGCAATAGGAGCAATAACAATGGTCACAATCATGCCCAGGAAGCCGCCATTATCATCATCATCAGAACGGCCTACACCAAAGATAGCCGCCCACTGAGCAATATTGGCAATGGTGGAAATAACACCTGCCATAGCAGCAGCCACACAGGAAATAAGAGTATCCCGATGCTTTACATGAGAAAGCTCATGAGCCAGCACACCGCCGATTTCCTCATAATCCAGGGTATTCATCAAACCAGTGGTAACAGCCACAGCTGCATGGGATGGATTACGCCCTGTTGCAAAAGCATTAGGGGCACCGCTGTTAACAATATATACCCTTGGCATAGGCAGCTCTGCATTGGCTGCCAGTCTTTCTACCAAGCCATACAGCTCCGGTGCACTATTTCTATCTACCTCTCTGGCATCATACATCTTCAGCACAATGCTGTCACTGAACCAGTAGGTTACAAAATTGAAGCCCAGGGATATAATCAGCATCAGCATAGCTCCCCCGCGGCCTCCGAAAGCTCCGCCTACGGCTATCATAATACCCATAAGCAAAGCCATGAGAACAGTAGTCTTTAGCGTGTTCATAATATCATTTCTCCTTAAATTTCAACTTCTAACTACCCATGCTTTAAATATACCATTGATTTCTGAAAAAAGTCTAAAAATCAAAGTTTTCTAAAACAAAGCAGCAATATGTTAAAACTTAAATATCCAGATTGCGAACCAGCTTGGCATGCTCCTCAATAAACTGACGGCGTGGCTCTACCTTGTCACCCATAAGGATGGTAAAGAGCTCATCAGCAGCCTCAGCATCCTCCATGCTTACCTGTAGCATAGTTCTGCCCTCTGGGTTCATAGTGGTATCCCACAGCTGCTCTGGATTCATCTCACCAAGACCTTTGTAGCGCTGAATAGTAGCACCATCTCTGCCTACCTCATCCAGCTTGCTGCTTAGCTCATCATCGCTATAGGTGTACCAATGCTTCTTGCCTTTGCGAATCTGATAGAGAGGTGGCTGAGCAATATAAACATGGCCATGCTCTACCAATGGCTTCATATAGCGATAGAAGAAGGTCAGAAGCAGGGTTCTAATATGAGCACCGTCCACATCCGCATCTGTCATAATAACAATCTTGTTATAACGCAGCTTGGATAAATCAAATTCATCACTGATACCGCTGCCAAAAGCAGTAATCATAGTACGGATTTCTGCGTTGGCATAGATTCTATCCAGGCGAGCCTTTTCTACGTTGAGAATCTTGCCTCGGATTGGCAAAATAGCCTGGAAACGACGATCACGGCCCTGCTTAGCAGAACCACCTGCGGAATCACCCTCTACGATGAAAATCTCGCAATGCTCTGGATCCTTAACAGAGCAATCTGCCAGCTTACCTGGCAGGCTGCTTACCTCCAAGGCATTCTTACGGCGAGTCAGCTCTCTAGCCTTGCGGGCAGCCTCTCTGGCTCTGGAAGCCATAACAGCCTTGTCCAGAATCTTCTTGGTAATGTCAGGATGCTCCTCAAAATACTCATTAAGGCCCTCAGAAACAATGGAATCTACAATGCCTCGCACCTCAGAGTTACCCAGCTTGGTTTTAGTCTGGCCCTCAAACTGAGGCTCTCGAATCTTCAAGCTGATAACACAGGTCAAGCCCTCACGAATATCCTCACCACTAAGATTTCCCTGATTATTCTTGATAATATTATTCTTGCGGGCATAATCGTTACCGGCTCTGGTCAGGGCAATCTTAAAGCCTGCCAGATGAGTACCGCCCTCCTCAGTGTTAATATTATTAACAAAGCTATAAATATTTTCCTGATAGCTGTCATTGTACTGAAGGGCAATTTCCACCACAATATCATCCTTGGTGCCATTAAAATAAATAGGCTCTGGATTCAGAACTTCCTTCTTCTTGTTGAGATGCTGGACAAAGGAACGAATACCACCATCGTAATGGAAGGTTTCATTTTTGCCGCTGCGCTCATCATGAAGATGGATAGTAATCTCCTTGTTCAGGAAAGCCAGCTCCCGGAGACGATGCTTCAAGGTATCAAAGCTATATTCAGTAACAGTAAAAATTTCCTTATCAGGCAGGAAGTGTACACTAGTACCAGTTTCCTCTGTATCGCCAATAATCTTCATAGGAGAAGTGGTTACGCCCCGTTTAAAGGAAATGGCATGAATCTTGCCGTCACGCTTTACCTGTACATCCATATATTCACTAAGGGCATTTACAACAGAGACACCTACACCATGCAGACCACCAGAAACCTTGTAGCCATCACCGCCAAATTTACCGCCGGCATGAAGCACAGTTAATACTACCTCTACAGCTGGCTTGCCAGTTTCATGAATATCTACAGGAATACCACGGCCATTATCAGTAACGGTAATGCTGTTGTCCTGATGAATGGTAACATTAACATCAGTACAATAGCCTGCCAAAGCCTCATCAATAGAGTTGTCTACTACCTCATATACCAAATGATGGAGGCCACGCTCTGAAGTGCTGCCAATGTACATACCAGGACGCTTGCGGACAGCCTCCAATCCCTCCAGAACCTGAATCTGATCGGCACCGTATTCACCATCTACAGCAGATACCTCGTTGCCCACATCTTCCAGATTAATTTTTACGCCGGTAGTATCTGGCTCCTCCTTCAACTCCTGAATTTCATCAGGTGCCATATTGCCAAAATCCAAGGCTACCTGCTCCTTGTTTTCCTCTGGCTTTACATCTAAATTTTCTGTATTTTCCATGGACATATTCTAGCTTTCCTCCACACTATTAAATTCATATATTCCCTTACCCATACGATCTGTACGTTTTTTCAAAGTTAAAGGGGCAATGGCCGAAATATAGGCCTTATCTGTAGTAATTACCAAGGCTCTGGGACTGCTTTCTGCTGCCAGATTTACCAATCTTTTTTCCTGAGCCAGCTTTTCCAGAAGTACTTTATTTTCTCCCTGAGCAAAATAGCTATAGTCAACAATCCCCACAAGAGTATTGCTGTCTATGGACATATTGCCGCCAATAAATACAGGTATCACTTTTCCTTCTCCTTTGGCTGCTTATCCTTCTTCCCTGTCATACCTGGCACATAGCGCAAATCATAGCGCAGGGCATACAAGGTCTTTTGAATAACCTGCTCATTTAGCTGTTCCGGGGGAATGGAGCGATAAAGCATGACCAAGGTAATAGCATCCACACTGGTGGTATCACCATAGCTTACTCTGACTGCCAACCGCTGAATAAGATTGCTGCGGATAGCCTTAAATTCCTGCTCCGTACAGTTTTCTTCCTGAATAATATCACCATATTTACACCAGGGCATATCATAAAGCAGCTTCTGCAACCGCAGTTCTCTGGCCTGACGCAGCTTCCTCTGACAGCTTTGACAATATTTTTCTCCCGGGGGACACTGAGATTGGCAATTTTCCTGCTGGCACAGCTGCCAGCCGATTTGCTGGCGATATTTTCTCAAACGAAGGAAGTTCTGCCCCAGCTTTTCAAAGCTGGCAGCTAGATCCTTGTTTGCTACATGACTGCAATCTCTGTGCAGCTCCGCCAGCTCCTGCTGAGATAGCCTGATTTTTTGCAGCTCCCTGCCCACATCCGGCTTTTTAGACTCTACATGAGCAACGGCCTGAACCTGTGGTGGCTGTAAATTGGTAAAAACCAGCTCCTGCACAAGCTTCTCACCAGCATATTTATTTATTTTGGCCTTAAGCTGGTACTCCATATATTTCAACTGCTCCGCCCAGGCAGGATGAGTAGTACGAATAAACAGCCTCTTAAATTCCAGCTTTACTGGCTTGGCATGGGCAGCAATATCCCTGCCTACAATCTCCTGCCAATTATAAATAACCATGCGCTGCTTAAATTCATTGCCCAACTTCATGCTTTTCAGCATTTCAGGAAAGATATTTCCTACCCGTTCCAACAGGCCATTACTGCGGGAATTGGATTCAGCCATTCTATCACACCTTATTTACTACCTTGACCTGGCCTGCCTCCACCTGGAAATAGGTTTTGAGAGGGGCCTGCTGAAAATATGCTTCGTCTGTAGCCGTTATCAAAGTCTGGATTCCTTCCCGCTCAATAAAGTTCAAAAGCTGCTGTCGCCTGCCAGCATCCAGCTCACTCATCACATCATCCAGCAAAAGAACCGGATACTCTCCCGTTTCGGAACGAATAAACTCCAGCTCTGAAAGCTTCATGGATAATACAGCAGTACGCTGTTGTCCCTGAGAGCCAAAGCTTTTCAGATTTATGCCATTAACGGAAACAATAATATCATCTCTATGGGGACCTACACAGGTAACTCCTCGATAAATTTCCTCGTTATTTAAACCATGTAGCATTTCATTATACCATATTTCCATATTTTCCGCTAGCTGGCCATTTTCCATTCCCTTAATCTGATAGCTAAGGCTGAGATTTTCCTCATTGCCAGAAATCCGACGCTGCATCAAATTAGCCAGCATATTGAATTTTTGCACTGCCTCCAATCGTTTGGCGGTTATTTTGGCAGCACTGGCTGCCAGCTGTGGATTCCAAAATTCCAGCATACCAGCCTTGCTTTTTCCCTCACGAATTTCCTTTAAAAGAGAATTGCGCTGCTGCAGCAATCTGTTATAGGTAATAAGCTCACGATAATAGGCAGGACTAGCTTGAGAAATCTCCATATCCAGGAATTTTCGTCGCCCAGCGGGAGCCCCCTTTATCAAAAGTAAATCATCTGGAGCAAAAAGCACCACATTAAAAGCTCCTATAAGCTCCCGCAAAGGAATTTTCTGGCCATTATAAACAATAGTCCGGCGCTTGTCCCGACGAAAGGCAAAATCCAGCTGATTTGCTACCTCCAGCCGACTGAATCCGAGGGAAATACTGCCACCGTCAGCATTCCACTTAATCAGCTCCCCATCACTATTACCACGAAAGGAACTGCCGCAGGCTGCATAGTACACAGCCTCCAGAATATTAGTCTTGCCCTGGGCGTTACAACCTATAAAGATGTTAAGAGCTGGCTGAAAAGCCAGCTCCATTTCCTGATAGTTTCGATAGTTCACCAGCTTCAGGCTGTTCACCCTCATAATTTATGCCTCGCTCTGCTCTACAGCTACCTGCCAGGAGCCTACACCCTCTATTTTTACAATATCCCCCTCATGGAGACGACGGCGGCGAGCTGTTTCAATATTGCCATTTACCTTGATGATTTCGTCTTCCAGCATCAGCTTCACCTGACCGCCGGATTCCACAATACCGGCCCATTTTAACAGCTGATCCAACTGAATATTTTCTGTATGAATTGTAATCTTTTCCATAAACTTTCTCCTTAGCCTTTAGCTTCTTACAGGGGTAACAATATAGGTGAAATATGGATCACTGGCGGTTCTAATAGCTGCAGAGCTAAGAGGACCATTCATGGACAGGGTAAATTCCTGCTCCTTAATAAGCTTCAAGGCATCATTTAGATAATCTGCATTAAAGGCAATTCTAATGTCCTCACCATCGATTACAGCTGTGCCATATTCCTCACCATTACCAATTTCTGGATTCATAGAGGAAATCTTTACCATGCCATTGGAAAATTCCAAAGTAACTACATTGTAGTCATTAGTACGAGAAATAAGGGCTACACGGTCAATAATACCTCTGATTTCCTCAGTCTGCATGGTTATATTGGTTTTGAAATCCAAAGGCACAGCTCTGGCATAATCAGGATATTTGCCATCAATAAGACGAGAGGAAATATAAACATTATCCACCTCAAAGGAAATCTGGGTATTGCTGCAGCTAATGTTGACAGTTCTTGGCATATCGGACTGCAATACCTTGGAAAGCTCATTTAGCAGCTTGCCAGGAATAATCATTCTCTGATTGCCGTGGAAATCCTCCAGTCTGTCAGATTTGATAGCCATACGATGGGTATTAGTAGCTACCATAGTTACCTTTTCCTCCTGCAAATCCATGAGACAGCCAGTAAATACAGGACGAGCTTCATCAGCAGAGCAGGCAAAGCTGGTATAAACAATCAAATCCCTCAGGGTAACATCAGAAATCTGGAAATTGTGCTGTCCCTCAAATTTAGTTACAGTAGGATAATCCTCTGCTTCCATACTAAGAATGGAGAAACGGGAACGATTGGATTTGATGTAAATCATCTTTTCCTCAGCGCTGTATTCAATGTCAACTTCCTCACCAGGCAGACGACGAATAATCTCCTGAGCATACCGTCCAGCAAGAACTGCACTTCCTGCAATATTCACTTCCGCAGGGATATTGCAAATAATGCCCAGTTGATAATCTGTAGCTTGAAGAATAATCTGATTGTTTTCTGCCTTAATGTGGATACCAGAGAGGATTGGAGTTTGAGGCTTTGGAGATACTGCCTTCATTACAATGGACAAAGCCTGGACTATATCGGTTTTTTTGCATTTAAATTTCATGATATGCACATCCTTTAGTTATTATTACTCGTTTATTTTTTTAAAGTTTTAGTAGCCGTATTAGTAGGGGCTGTGGAAAAGTGGATAAGCTATGCTAAAGCTGATAGTTATCACAAGGTTCTTGTGTATAAGCTGTTAATGAATTTTATTAAAAGAGGGAAGGTTATCCACATTATGCACAGGATAATCCTTCCCCTAATTTTATACACAATCCGTATACAGGAAAAATCACCTGTTATCCACATGGTTGTGTAGATAGTGAAACTTACATCTTTTCGATGCTCTTAATAAGCTCCTGAACGGTTTTATCTAATTGAATATTGGAGGTTCTGTCCTTGGCTATTTTTTTATAGGCATGGAGGACAGTGGTATGATCCCGGCCCCCAAAGAATTCGCCAATCTGAGGCAGGGAAGTATCTGTCAGCTCTCGACAGAGATACATGGCAATCTGTCGTGGCAGGGCCAGACTCTTATTGCGCTTACCGGAATTCAAATCATCAATGCTAATCTTGAAGTGGGTAACAACTACTTCTCTGATTATTTCCAAGGTGATTTCCTTGGTAGTATTATCAGGGAAAATATTTTTCAGAGATTCTGCCACCAGTTCAGTGGTAATCCGGCTGCCGTTTAAGGAAGCATAGGCAACCACTCTGGTCAAGGCTCCCTCCAGCTCTCGAATATTGTTATCAATGCGGCCAGCAATATAAATCAAAGCCTCCTGAGGCACATCCAGATGCTCCAGCATAGCCTTTTTCTTTAGAATAGCAATACGGGTTTCCAGATCTGGTGCCTGAATATCTGCCAAAAGTCCGCTGGCGAAACGGGATTTGAGACGCTCCTCCAAGGTTTGAATTTCGTGAGGAGGACGATCTGAGGACAGGACAATGGCCTTGTTGGATTGATACAGGGCATTGAAGGTGTGGAAGAATTCTTCCTGAGTCTGAATTTTTTTGGTCAGGAACTGTACATCGTCTACCATAAGCAAATCAATGTGGCGATATTTCTGACGGAAAGCCTCAGTGGAGTTATCACGAATGGCATTAATCAGCTCATTGGTGAATTTTTCACAGGTAATATAAAGAACTCTTTTGGTAGGATCGTTTTTGAGAACCTCATGGCCAATGGCATGCATCAAATGGGTTTTACCCAAGCCAACGCCACCATACATAAAAAGAGGATTGTAGGTTTTGCCTGGCTCCTTGGCTACAGCCAAAGCTGCAGCATGGGCAATACGGTTAAAATTGCCAGTAACAAAATTGTCAAAAACATATTTTGGATTCAGGGATGATGCATCTCCAGGAGCCACCTTGGAAAAGGTTTCTGAGCGGCCAGTAAATTCTGGCTGTGGAGCATCAAAATCCAAATGTCCCTGGGGACTGTCCTCATGTACCTCGTCATGGTGGACATGAGTTGGGGGAGGAGGTGTCTCCACTGGATGATATTCAATCTGAATGTTGATATCTCCCTCCAGATTCTGCATAAAATCCAGCTTATGGCAGGCTTCACGGCAGGCATCAAGAGTAAAATCCTTGTATTTATCCTCAAAAAATTTGACAATCACCGAATTGTCCGTGCTAAGAGTCAAAGTATTATTTTCAAAGGATACAGGCGTCAGGGGCTTTAGCCATCTGTCAATTGCTCCGGGAGCAAGATTGATGGCTACCTCCACCAAAGCAGCCTGCCAAAATTCTTCCAGCTGTTTTTCTACCATATGTTAACGACCTCACAAAAAAAATTATCCACTGATAAATAAATTTATCCACAACTGTGAATAAATTTGTGGATAAATGGGAAAAAGAAGAAAGGAGCCAGTAAAAATTGCACCTTTCTTTCATTATTATATTTGTCATGAATTATATTCACAGGTTGTGAATAAGTCTCATAAAAGACCTATAATATTCTATCAAAAACACGAGGAGTTATCAACAGAAAAATGTGTAAAAGTAAGGAAAGCTGCAAAATTTATCCTACGGTATTTTAGATTTATCCACAATGGTAAGGGAAAAATCCTTGACACAGGGGGTGGCTTAGTCTATAATTTTTGGTAGTTTAAATTCAATGTATAATGTTTGAATTGGGTTTGACCGGGTGATTTGCCCGTAAATATATAAGGAGGTGCACTACTTTGAAGCAGACTTTTCAGCCTAACAATCATTGGAAGAAGAAGACTCATGGTTTCCGTGAGCGCATGAAGACTAAGGGTGGCCGTCAGGTATTGGCTCGTCGCCGCGCAAGAGGCAGAAAGAAGATTTCAGCATAATATTAGGTCACCTCGGTGACCTATTTTTATTATTGTGAAAGTTTCTTCTCTAGGGCAGCTGTTGGTAAATTTATCTAATGGCTGCCTGAGGGATTGCTGAAATGGAGTTTTTGTCATGTACAATTTGCCGAAGGGTCGTATTCTGCGCCGCAAAAGCGATTTTCAGAAGATTCACCGCTTCGGAAAATCTTATGCTAACAGGTATCTGGTAATGTATGTCTTTACAGCAAGCGGGCTGGAGGACAGGGTAGGCTTTGCCGCAGGCAAAAAGCTTGGTAATGCAGTTACGCGTAACAGAGTCAAACGTCTTATGCGTGAATGCTACAGGCTAAACCAGTTTAAGATTAAAGATGGCTATACTCTGCTGCTGGTTGGCCGCAAGGCAGCTACCACCGAAAAGTACGATGTTATCGAAAAGGCTTTTCTCAATTTAGGTAGAAAAGCGAAGGTATTGAAGGGATGATTTCAGTTGAAAAGAGTGTTGCTTTTCCTGATAGAGGTATATCGCAGGTATATTTCGCCCTTGAAACCACCATGCTGCCGTTATATTCCCACCTGCTCGGAGTATGCGGTGGAAGCTATTAAAAAGTACGGAGCAGGCAGGGGGGGCTGGTTGGCCTTCAAGCGTATTATGCGTTGTCATCCCTTCCATGAGGGCGGGTATGATCCTGTGCCGTAGTGTAGAAACACTGAACAGCAGGCAATGGGTCTGTTGTCACCAACGAAGGACGTGTTGTTTTGGAATTTATGATGAACCTCTTTGAGCCATTGACTAGTGTTTTCCGCTTCATTTTCGAAGGGTTTTATGACATTACAGCTATGGCGGGCATTGCCAACTATGGTATTGCCATTATTTTAATGACTATTTTGGTTAAGGTATTGCTTTATCCATTAACCGCTAAGCAGGTTCGTTCTATGAAGGCAATGCAGGAGCTGCAGCCTGCATTGAAGAAGCTTCAGAAGGATTATAAGAATAATCCTCAGCTTTTGCAGCAGAAGATGGCAGAATTGTATAAGGAATCCGGAGTAAATCCTCTGGCTGGCTGTCTGCCATTGCTGATTCAGATGCCTATTCTCATGGGAGTATATTATACTCTCTATGGATATAACTATACAGGAGATCCTAATTTCCTGTGGTTGACCAGCTTGTCTGAAACAGATCCTACCTATGTACTGCCTGTTCTGTCTGCTCTGACTACCTATATTCAGCAGAAGCAGACCATGAACAATAATGGCGGTGACAACCAGCAGATGAAGCTGATGAGCTATATGATGCCATTGTTCATCGGTTGGATTTCCTTGAGTTTCCCTTCTGGCCTGGTGGTTTACTGGGTAACCATGAATATTTGCCAGATTATTCAGCAGTGGTATATGTTTAGAGGCGAAAAGTCTCAGGCAGCCAATGTGGAAAATGCTGATAACGGAAAAAAATAAGGCGAGGTAAGATTGATGGCTGTAGAGATTGAAAAGACTGGCAAAACAATTGATGATGCCAAAAGAGCTGCCCTGGAGGAGCTTCAGGTTGCAGAAAATATGGTGGAATTTGAGGTTCTGGAGGAGCCATCCAAGGGCTTTCTGGGACTGATTGGCAATAAGCCAGCTAGAATTTTGGCCCGGCTGCGGGAGCTGACTCCAGCTGAAAAGGCAGAGGAATTCCTAGCTAGCATTTTTGAGGCCATGAAGCTGGAGGTAAGGATTGATCCTATGGATACCAAGGATGGAGTGGTTATGAACCTGATTGGTGAAAACCTTGGCATTCTCATAGGCAAGCATGGTCAGACTCTGGATTCCCTCCAGTATCTGGCAAATCTGGCTGCCAATAAGGGCCTTGTAGAGGACAAGGTTCGTATTATTCTGGATATTGAAAACTATAGAAGCCGCCGTGAGGATACCCTCCGTCGTCTGGCTATGCGCCTGGCTGACAAGGTACGCCGCACAGGTGAGAGAATTGTGTTGGAGCCTATGAACCGTCATGAACGGAAGATTATTCACATGGCTCTGCAGAATAACTATCGGATTTCTACTTATAGCTCCGGTGAGGAGCCTTACCGCAAGGTGGTTATTGAGCTGAAGCGGGGAGGCCGTCGCGAGCGTCGGGACAGGGATTTTTCCTTTGCCCCTGTAGAGCAGGAAGAAGATTAATTCTATAGCTGATAGCTGTGAAAGGGCTGTCTGCAATCTAATTATCTATTGCGATATTGTTGCGTAATGGTATAATCTGATTGAGGCGGCTCTTTTTTTATGTAGTAGATAGTATGTGAGGAAGATAGTATGCAGCAGGAATATACCATAAGTGCCATAGCAACTCCTGTAGGACAAGGTGGCATCGGCATTGTACGCCTAAGCGGAGAAAAGGCTGTGGACATTGCTCAGGAATGCTTTAAGCCGGCAGCAGGAGGCAAAATATCAGACTATGAGGCCAGAAGGGCAGTTTTTGGCTATATATATAAGGAAAATGGAGATTTTCTGGATGAGGCTATATGTATTGTTATGAAGGCGCCTCATTCCTATACCTGTGAGGATGTAGTGGAGCTGCAATGTCATGGGGGACCTGTGGTGTTGAAGGAGCTTTTGGCGATGACCTATAGGCTAGGAGCCAAGCCAGCAGAGCCAGGGGAATTTACCAAGCGGGCTTTTTTGAATGGACGGCTGGATTTGACACAGGCTCAGTCTGTAATGGATATGATTCAGGCTAGAACTACTATGGCCAGAGAGGCTGCTGCTAATAATCTCCAAGGAAGGCTGTCAGAGCGCATTGGAGAAATGCGGCAGGAGATTCTAGGGGTAATTGCTCATTTGGAGGCATCTATAGATTTTCCAGAGGATGATATTGAGGATGTAGCTCTGGAGGATGCAGAAATGAAGGTGGAGCAGCTTCATGGAGCTGTAGAGGATTTGTTGGCTTCTGCGGAAACAGGCCAGATTCTGCGGGATGGTTTGCAAACAGCTATTATTGGCAGGCCAAACGCAGGCAAATCCAGCCTATTAAATCTCATGCTGGGGCAGGAGCGGGCTATTGTTACGGATGTGCCAGGTACTACCAGAGACAGTATTGAAGAATATATGAATATTGGGGGTATTCCCTTGAAGCTGGCTGATACAGCCGGTATTCGGGATACGGATAATCTGGTGGAAAAAATCGGGGTGGAAAAGGCATACAGCTATGCTCGTGAGGCGGAGCTGGTATTGGCGGTAATAGATGGCAGCCAGCCTTTGACGGAAGCCGATGATCCGATTTGGCATCTCCTGAGCCAATGCAGCGGTAAGATTATTATTATTAATAACAAGGTAGATAAGTCGCTGGAGGAAAATATTCTTACAGCAGAGGAAATCCGCCAGGAGGCGGCTAAAAAAGAGGTTGAAGATGTCTACAAAGTTATTAATCTTTCGGCCAAGCAGGGCCAAGGCCTGAAGGAGCTGGAGGAGGCCATAAAAAATCTGGTTTTTGCTGGCAAAATCAACTGCCGTGAATCTGTAATGGTAAATGATGCCAGACAGGCAGATATTCTGAGGCAGGCTATGGTACTGCTGGATCAAACCCGCATGACTCTTATGAGTGGCATGAGTGAGGATTTTGTAGTAATAGATCTGAGGTCTGCCTGGGAAAAGCTGGGGGAGATTACAGGGGAAACTCTGGACGAGGATATTATTGACGAGATTTTCAGCCGTTTTTGCATAGGTAAATAAATTGGCTGTAGAAATACTGGAGATATTATAATGAAAGATGATATATTTATTGCTGGCAGCTATGATGTAATAGTTATTGGTGCCGGGCACGCCGGGGTGGAGGCTGCTCTGGCAGCAGCCAGATTGGGCTGTAATACCATGCTGGCTACTCTAAGCATGGACAATATTGCTATGATGCCCTGCAATCCATCTGTAGGAGGCCCAGGCAAGGGACATTTGGTTAGGGAGCTGGATGCCCTTGGTGGTCAGATGGGTATTAATGCAGATGAAACCTGTATCCAGTTTAGAATGTTGAATACAGGAAAGGGGCCGGCAGTGCATGCTCTAAGAGCTCAGGCAGACAAAAAGCATTATCAGTTCCGCATGAAAGAAGTTTGCGAAAATCAGGATAATCTTGATGTCAAGCAGCTGCTGATTGATGAGCTGATTGTGGAGGATGGCTGTGTGAAGGCTGTTCGCACCGAAAATGATGAGTACTACACCTGTCGGGCGGCTATAATGGCTACTGGCACCTATCTCAAAGGCTCTATTATTATTGGCCAGCATACCCATGTGGGAGGTCCAAATGGCCAGCGTTCCGCAGAGAAATTTTCTGAATCTCTGCTACAGGCTGGCATTAAGCTGATGCGTTTTAAAACCGGTACACCAGCCAGAGTAGATAGCCGCTCCCTTGATTATAGTAAAATGCAGATTCAGCCAGGAGATGAAGAGGCACGAAATTTCTCCTTTATGAGTGACACTGAAACAAGAGAGCAGGTGCCATGCTATCTTACCTATACCAATGCTGCTACCCATAAGATTATTATGGATAATATAGATAGAGCTCCTATGGCTAATGGTCTTATTAAGGGCGTAGGGCCTAGATACTGTCCTTCCATTGAAACCAAGCTGGTAAGATTCCCAGATAAGGAGCGGCATCAGCTTTTTTTGGAGCCAGAGGGATTGCATACCAATGAGGTTTATGTTCAGGGTATGTCCACCAGTCTGCCTATGGATGTGCAGATAGACTTCCTGCACACTATTCCAGGGTTGGAGCAGGCCAAAATGATGCGCCCAGGGTATGCTATAGAGTACGATTGCATTGATCCTTTACAGCTAAAGCCTACCTTGGAATTTAAAAAGATTCAGGGATTTTTCTCTGCTGGTCAGTCCAATGGTACCTCAGGCTATGAGGAAGCTGCGGCTCAGGGCTTGATTGCTGGCATTAATGCTGCTATGAAGCTGCAGGGAAAAAAGCCACTGGTGTTGAAGCGTTCACAGGCTTATATTGGAGTATTAATTGATGATTTGGTTACCAAGGGCACCAGTGAGCCTTATAGAATTATGACCTCCCGGGCGGAGTATCGTCTGCTGCTGCGGCAGGATAATGCAGATATGAGATTGACACCTATCGGCCGTCAGCTGGGTTTGGTACAGGATGATAGATGGGAAAGATTTCAGGCTAAGAAGCAGGCTATTGATGAGGCTTTGGAGCTTTTGAAAAATACTATTATTAATCCTAGTCAGGATATGCTGGCCAAGCTATCTGAGGCTGGCATTGCGGAAATTAAGAACAGTCAGAGCCTGTATGATTTGCTGCGGCGGCCTGATGTAAGCTATGATGCCATTCAGCCGGTTTTCGCTTTGCCTATTTTGGCAGATGAGGTGAAAAAGCAGGTAGAAATAACCATTACATATGATGGCTATATCCAGAAGCAGTTGGAGCAGGTTGCTAGAATGGAAAAGCTGGAAAGTAAGTCCATACCGGAGGAGCTGGATTATGATAATGTGCCTAATCTAAGGGATGAGGCTAGAGAAAAGCTAAAGGATATCCGGCCAATTTCCTTGGGACAGGCAGGCCGTATTTCCGGCGTATCTCCAGCAGATATATCTGTGTTAATGATTTATTTGGAGCAGCAAAGACGACAGAAAGGGGAAAGCTGATGGAATTTCGGGACTATCTTCAGGAGGCAGCAGAGGCCTATGGCCTTTGCCTTACAGAAAGAATGGTGGAGCAGTTTACTCTTTACTATGAGCTGCTGCTGGAATGGAATGAAAAAATTAATCTGACGGCTATTACAGAGCCTAAGGAAGTAGCTATCAAGCACATGATAGATTCCCTTAGCTGTTTGGATGAAAAGGTTTTCCCCGAGGGAGCCTCTGTGATTGATGTAGGGACAGGGGCAGGATTTCCCGGTATTCCCTTGAAAATATTTCGGCCGGATTTGAAGCTGACCTTGCTGGATTCTCTGAATAAGAGAATCAAATTCTTGCAGGAGGTAGTAGATCGTTTAGAACTTTCTGAGGTACAATGTATTCATGCACGAGCCGAGGAAGGGGCGAGAAACAAAGCTCTGCGGGAGAAATTTGATTAAATGGGAGCCGCATACTCGTGACTTCAGTCGTGAGTTAGGCGACCAAGCTAGTCAGCGCATATAGAAATATGTGCGTAGAGATAGATGCTCAAAATCTATCCAATACTACTCGAACTGCTGGAAACTCCTAAAGATAGCAGAACTACAACGCAAGGATGAAACAAGCCTAGACGTGAATGTGGCGAAAGCGGAAAAAATCTGCTATATGGCATAAGGTTAAAGCCTAAGTGCTAAAGAATGGACAATCAGCAACTAAGCTCCGAATAGGAGAAAGCTCAACGACTATTCCTCCTGAGGGAAGTACCGCCAAGCGGCGGGAAGTGGGTAGACCGTAACAGGCAAGGCTGACGGACAAGATATAGTCTGTGCTTGCGTGAAAATGCAAGAAGTTCATAAGAGAACTGCCGAGAGTGTAGCGGCTTTCGGTGAACGACAATCTCCCAAATACGACTAAAATAGAATTCTACGATTCTTACATATGTATTGCCAAATCCATGAAAATCACGGTTTGAAATTGAAATTATCGACTGTATGTGCTATAATTATAGTCGTAAAATCAGTGTTACATTCAAGTATAGAAAAGAAGTGATTTGACATGGAAAAGGCGTTTAAATTTAGAATATATCCGAACAAGACTCAACAGGTTTTGTTGCAAAAGACCTTTGGTTGTGCACGGTTTGTCTATAATCATTTTCTTGCTAAGAGGATTGAGCTGTACAAGCAGGATAAATCCAGCATGTCATACAATCAATGCTCCAAGGAGCTTACAGTTCTAAAGCAGGAACTTACATGGCTAAAAGAACCTGACAAGGATGCCTTGCAAAAATCCTTGAAGGATTTGGATGTGGCGTACAAGAATTTTTTTGCTCGTCCCGAAGCTGGCTTTCCAAGGTTTAAGAGCAAGCACGACAGACACAAGTCTTATCGCACAAGCTACACGAATGGAAACATTAAGTTCTTGGGAAAGATGATTCAGCTTCCCAAGCTGGGCAAGGTCAAGATAAAGGACAAGCGAACGCAGCTTGAAGACAGGATTCTTAATACGACAGTTTCGCAAGAGCCAGATGGCAAATATTATGTTTCCATCTGTTGTGCTGATGTCTCCATGGTAGCCTTAGAGCCAGTAAATCACAATGTCGGCATAGACCTAGGACTGAAGGAGTTTGCTATAGCTTCTGACGGCACGAAGTATGCGAATCCTAAATATTTGGCTAAATCCTTGAAACGGTTAAAGTTTTTGCAAAAGAGCCTGTCCCGAAAAACAAAGGGCAGCTCAAACAGGAACAAGGCTAGAATCAAGGTAGCGAGGTTGTATGCAAAGATTACCAATCAGAGAAGGGATTTTTTGCAGAAGCTGTCTACAGAGCTGATAAGAAACAATGATGTGATATGCCTTGAAGATTTGCAGGTCAAGAATATGGTCAGGAACCATAAGCTGGCACAGGCGATATCGGATGTTTCATGGTCTGAGTTTGTCAGGATGCTTAGCTACAAGGCAGAATGGTATGGGAGGAAGATTGTCAAAATAGACAAGTTCTTTCCATCAAGCCAAATTTGCAACTGTTGTGGTCATAAACATGCTGAAGCCAGGGACTTGTCAGTGCGAAAATGGGCTTGTCCGCAATGCGGAGCTGTCCATGACAGGGATGTAAATGCAGCCATAAATATTCTAAATGAAGGACTCCGAATAGTTGGAGTATAACATATACAAGAACCGTAGGAACTACGGGGGTAGCCCAGTGTATCTGAATCCTAATGGATTCTTGGCTGGGAACCCCGCGGCTTTAGTCGTGGGAGGTTCAGGTGGCTGTATCAAGGGCGGTAGCTCGTTTGCAGGTATTGGCGGAATATTGTATGCCTTTCGTAAGGGTTGGTGGCTATTTTGTAGCTCTCAAGGGAATGAAGTATGCTCAGGAGTCTCAGGAGGGACAGCGGGCTGTAAAGCTATTAGGTGGTAAGGAGTGCCGGGCGGTGCCTGTTCATTTGCCATCTTTAGAGGATAAAAGAGCAGTGCTTTATATCCCAAAGTTGAAGAACACCCCTAAGGCTTATCCCCGCAAGGCAGGTACACCGGATAAGAATCCATTGTAAAGGTATTTTAGACAAGCTATGGTACAAAAGAAGAGGAGTGAGATTATGTCAAAGGTATTCAGTATTATGCTAATTTGCTTGTTGATGGTGGCAGGCAGCGCAGCTGCAGGAGAGCGCAATAATACAGCTTCCTATAATAGGTTGGCAGACAAATTTTACAATGCCCAGCCTGCCTATGATCAGGAGGAGGACAATAAACAATTATCTAATCGATACGTTAGGCTCATGGCAGATGATAGCTTCATTTACTATATGGATAAAAAAAGTGCCAAATGGATTCTTTGTCCTAATAGCCGTGATGAGTATATCGTTGATGTATGGATTCGTTTGGAGCCTATAGAGAATGGGGCAGATACAAAGTATAGCTATCCTGCTAAATATTATTTGGAGCATTATTATTTGCGTCCTGATAAGGAGCAGATACAGTTCCTCTGCGAGCTGGAGGTAACAGGCCGTCCGGACAACAATGTGAACCAGAGAAGCTATGACCTACACAATTGGGAGTCATTGGTGCCAGAAAGTGTGGAGGATGGCATCTATCGGTCTGTCTTGAAGAAAATGAAAAGCAAAACCGGTGGACTTACCAACGGCCCTGGGGGAAATATTATGGAGGACTGGTTTAGAATTTCCATTTAAATCAGGTTGCAGTTGTTGGTCGCAGCACCGACCAAGATAGCGACCAAGTCACCGACTAAGATAAAAAACAGATAATAAGTGCTATTGGGGCATGGTAATTGAAAAATTGCCATGCCTTTTGCATTGGAGCAATAATAATTGCGATCAGGCAGGATTTTGAGTTTTTATGTGGAATTATTAAAGAGATTAAACTTTTACTGTTTTACAGCGTAAGTATAGATATTTTTATTTTAGAGGAGAGCATTATGAATAAGCAACAACTGGCGGCAAAAATATGGGAGTCCGCCAATCGCATGAGATCAAAGATAGAAGCTAATGAATACAAGGATTATATTTTAGGATTTATTTTTTATAAGTACCTTTCAGACAAAGAGGAGCAGTGGCTTTTAGACAGAGATTACACTTACGATGATATTAAGGAATATGTAAATGAAGAAGATGAGGAAACAGTTGCCAGTGCCCAAAGCAGTCTTGGGTATTTTATTGCTTATGAGAATCTGTTTTCAACATGGATAGCGATGAAATCAGATTTTAGCGTAGATAATGTGCGCACAGCCTTGTCATCTTTTACGCGACTGATTTCTTCTTCCCACAAGAAAGTATTTGAGGGGATTTTCAACACCTTGGAAACTGGTCTTAGCAAGCTGGGAGAAAATGCCAAGGTACAAACCAAGGCGGTTAGCGATCTTATTCATCTAATTAATGATATTCCCATGCATGGTCGACAGGACTATGATGTATTAGGATTTATCTATGAATATCTCATAGGAATGTTTGCAGCCAATGCAGGTAAAAAAGCTGGGGAATTTTATACCCCCCATGAGGTATCAGTTCTCATGTCCGAAATTATTGCTCATCATTTGCGAGGCCGTCAGGAAATAAAGATATATGAGCAAAGATGCTTGGGATTGATACAATATTGGGAACGGTGTGCATAGTGGAAAAGTCCATATATAGCGGGGGCTTGGTAAACGTCGGCAGAAGGCCGGCATTTTTTATGCTCTGAAATGCAGGTAGAATCAGAAGGTATCGTATAAGTTCTTAGCAACACTGTGGATATGCCATTAACGATAGCAATGGCATCGTTAATGGTATAGAAAGATAATTTGTCGTGCCATCTGACTTGTTTCCTATTGTTTGGTAGTATTGCTATGGATAAGATAAAAAATGTAGTACAATATTATTATCAATGAAAAGTGTGTTATCGTCTGGATGAGGTGATAATTCATGCGGGTTTACAATTATGCATCTTTTGCTAAGGTGTTTTCGAAGGGCATCATCAAGCCTAATATGACTAAAATTGCTAAGATTTTATTTGAGCCAGTCATTAGTCTTGGAGACTGTGTCAATAGACATGGGGAACCATATACTATCGATAATAAGTCGGCAAGCCTTTGGTATAAACAAGAAGCAGACATTCCAGGCAATTTGAAAAAAGCAGCGAATGATGGCCGTGTATATAAGGGAATAGGGAAATATTTTACTGATGAGGTTTTGGACAAAGTCCTTAGTGGGGTTAAGGCCGATGATATGGTGGCTGAGTTGCTAAATCTCATCAAGGAATCAGATTTGTCTGAAATGGAAAAAGGTGATTTAAATAAACTGTATGAGGATGGTGATTTGGGAGGATTTTTAGGTAGAGCGTTCTTGTATGCCATATTGCCAAACAATATGAAAAAGGATGCATCTTATGAGGACTATTCGAAAACAGCCCAGGTAACAGCCGCAGATATTAACCATGAAATAGAAGCTTTCAGGCAGTTTGTTGGGCAATTCAAAAAGCCTGCTCCGCTGTCTCCACCTTTGACTATTGCAACAGAAGAAATGAAATATGTAACAGAGCTATTCCGCGTTTATCAGGAAAAAACAGGAGTGGAATGTAATTGTGTAAAGGATCTCGATTCATGCCCTAATATGAAAAAGAATTTTAACAGACAAAGAAAAGATTACTATTTAGCAGAAACTATTAGGAGGGGACTTCGAGATACCGTAGCACCACAGGAGGAGGAAAACTTTGAGGCAGTAAAAGAAGAAATGTATGAAGGTGTCGTAACGACGGAAGAAAAAGATTATGCTTGTGGCTATGACAGAATGAACGCTGTAATGGAGCATGCGACATTGGTTGAGCTTTCTTCTAATTTACAAACAGTGACTCTGAATTGGATCGGACCAGGGGAAAAGAAAGGAATTTGTCATATGTTGGTCAATGATGAGAAACTCAGTTGGATAGAGGGTGATTAAGCTGCAAAAGGATATTTTCAATACCTTCAGTATCTGTAACCAGGGTGAAACAGCAAGAAAAAATAAAGAAGTATTCAATACGGTTTTCGAAATGGAATTAAGAATAATGCTACTGATGAGTTCCGTACCAGAACTGTTTTTTTCGAGTACTCGTATATTGGCATTTGACTTCATCAATTGTTATGCAAAGGTTTTTGGTATAGCTCTTGAAAATCTGCATGGCAATAATGATTTTATGTATGCTGAAATGGCAGGAAGACGTTCGTTGATTACAGAAGCAATCAAGAAGTTAGTACGGCATGGAATATTGAAAGTCAAAAATAATCAGGGATATCAGTATAAAATCACAGACTATGGATTGGAGATATCAAACGGCTTTCATAGTACATATGCAGAGGAATACCGCAGGGTATCAAGGCTTTCCGCGAAAAAATATAGTTGCAAAAATGATGAGGAACTGCTTCAAGAAATTCAGTATCGTCCTATTGCAAACTAAAGGGGTAAATGTTTATGTTTTACATAAAGTGGATTAAGATTACTGCAAATCAAAAAGAATCAAGAATAGACTTTGCTCCGGGTCTGAATATAATTTATGGTCCATCCAATACCGGGAAAAGTATGGTGTTGGATTGTATAGATTATATGATGGGAGCCGGTACTCATCGATTCGATGTCAATTTAAAAGTGGAGAAGATTCAAATAGGAATAGATGTTAATGGGGAAGGCCTTTCTATCAGCCGGGATGTTAACACGCAATCTTTCGAAGTAATTAGTCATGTAGACGGTATAGAAACATCTACTTACAAACTAAAGGGCGGGAAAAAGAATCCACCTATTAATGATGTCTGGATGAAGCTTTTTGACATTCCTCTTGATACTAAGATTCTTAAAACGCAGGAAGGAAAACCGCAGGCTTTGACAGTTAGAACGTTTTATCATACTTTCATCATAGATGAGGACCGAATTCATGATAAAGCCAGTGTTCTTAAAGGAAAGCACGGATTAGGAGGAAAGGTAGGAACCCCGACTTTAACAGCATTATTGTACCTGGGAACAGGTAATAACTATCTTCCAAATTTGGCTTTTATTGATCCCAAAATAAAGAAAGCAAAAGATGAAGGGGTGCTGAAAATTGTCAATAGAGGTATGGGCTTTTTAGAAAGGCAAAAGTCATCTTTTGATGATGCATTACCTTTACTTCAACCCGTTGAATTGCAGAACAAAATCAATCAAACGATCGATGAAATCGGAGCTGCTAAAGGAATCCTTAAAGAAGCCCTGAACTTATGCCGTGAAATTGGAGAGGAAATCAATAAAGTAATGCGGCAGATTTCGGAAGATGAGGTTTTGATGAATCGGAATCAACTCCTTTTATCACAATATAAGGCGGATATTAAGCGCCTGACCTTTATTGCGGAAGGGAATATGGTTTCGCAAAAAATCAAAACAATAGAAAGGTGCCCTTTCTGCAATGGAGAACTTCCTCATGAACATGAAGAGGATTGTATAGGTTCTGCGATAGCAGAAGAGCAAAAAATTGAAATGCAGGTCAGGGATTTGCAATCAGTCCAGGAATCTATACAGGAAGAATATGCTGCTTTGTCAAAGAAAAGAGATATGCTTATTAATCAGAGAAATGAGCAGGAAGAAAAAATACGAGGAGAACTTGAACCTAAAATCCAGCAGTTGAAAAAGCAACTTGATGATTTTAAAATTTCATTGAGATTTGCTGAAATGAATACCATGATTGACCAATTTTCAACATTTCTTAAGCAAGAACGTGATGCTATTGAGAATGAAGAAACTGCTGACATTCATTTGAATGTAAAAGAGAAATTCAAGGAGGTCTTTAAAGAACTCCTTGATACGGAAGTAGACGAACTTTTAAAATACTGTAATTATCAGAACTATTTGGATTCGTATTTTGATATCGATAGCTATGATATTGTCGTTAATGGTCATGAAAAAAAGAGCCAAGGAAAGGGATTCCGAGCTTTTTTGAACACGATACTAGCTGTTGCAATGGAAAATTGTCTGGAAAAGATGGGGCATTATCATCCTACGCTTTTCGTTATAGATTCCCCGATTCTTTCATTAAAAGAAAAAGATTCAAAGAGAGATTCGTATGTTACGGAGCCCATGAAAGAGCATTTATTTAGATATTTTTTGACAAGGGCGGATTCTCCACAAACGATTGTTATTGAAAATGAAATTCCATCTATCGATTATGAAGGTGCAAACCTTATTCACTTTACAAAAAACAAGGGGATAGGGAGATATGGCTTGATTGACGGATATCAAGAATAAACTATTTGTAATAGGCTTCTCACTAAGGTGAGAAGCCTGAGGTTGAGGGATTATATGCCTCTGGCAGAGACGGCAGACCTGGAATTGATCCAGTTTCGCTGTTTAAAATTATATTCATTCAATATCTATTTGGTATAAGAAGTATGCGTCAAACCATAAAGGAAATTGAGGTAAATACAGCATACA